>OJRQ01000200.1_pt1 | contig 46239 bp, 39 predicted proteins | sample 1599271 | NCBI WGS metagenome assembly OJRQ01 (sample SAMN03922533, study PRJEB24848) | human gut metagenome | isolation source: stool sample | host: Homo sapiens | place: Germany | collected 2010-05 | reverse complement strand
GGGCTCGGAGATGTGTATAAGAGACAGGCATAGTCTCTGTGGGTAGCTCCTGGATTACCGCAATATCTCTGTTTTTCTCACTTTTTTGTGTCCCTTTCGTCAGATAAAAGCTTCCTTTCTCTGGAATCTCTCCTTGAAACAGCTCCACAAAATCAGCAATGCAACGATTATCCAGATCCTGCAATACAACGCATTCTCCCTGCCCGACCCGAATCGTAATATCTTTCAGATTACCATATTGTATCTTATCCATGATCAATACGGTCTGTCTGTCTGTATCTGCTTCCTGTCGTCTATGTTGAGATCTCACCCACCTGTCATATTCCTCCACACTCTGTAGCGGAAATGTATCAGGAATCGGATCACCTCTCTGAAACGTTTTGATGATCTGCCCGTTTACCATTAATGCCATACGATCACACAGATAGGTTGCTTCTTCAAAATGAGCCGTGATGTAAATGAAAGAAATTCCTCTTTCTGCGTACAGTCGTATGATCCTGTGCAATTCCTCCAGTTCGCTCTCGCTAATAAAAGTACTGACATTTTCCAATACGATCAGCTGACTTCCTGCCACCACCGCTTTCAAAACTTCTGTCACAAACTTTTGAAATATTGTCAGTTCGCTGACATAAGCCCCCGCCGGGATATTGATCCCGATTTCATCCAGAAAAGGCTGCAGCAGTCGTTCCAACATTCCCGGATGAATCAGATACTTATGAAATCCTCTCCGCAGGACAAAAATATTGTCTACCACGGTTAGATCCTCCGCCAGACTGCTTTTGTTGCGGATGATACTGATCCTGTTCGTCCGGTTATGCGACCTCTGCCACTGATTGACCAATTGCTCACGATAATATACATATCCGTAGTGAAGCGGCATATTTTGTTGCAACAGTTTGAGAAAAGCATCCATTCCATAACGATTGACCGGGATCAGACCGAATACCTCTCCCTTTCGTACCGTTATATTAAAATTATCCAGGAGAATTCTTCCCTGTTCCTTGTAGGTCACCTTCTCCATGCGCAGCACTTCCCTGATCAACAGTAGTTTTCCTGCCTTTCTTCCATATGAATCAGATTACGATCACTGTAGATTACAGGAATTCTTATCTTCACATCCGTGCCAATCTCCGGCATAGAATACACATGAATTCCATATTCTTCTCCAAATAGTAAATGGATACGGTTATTGACATTTACCAGTGCGATCCCGCCTTTTGTCTCGGATTCTCCCGTTGCGAGAATACCTCCGCTTTTTTGCAATCTTTCATTGATATCCGCTACTTTGCGTTCTTCCATGCCGTTGCCGTCATCCGAGATACACAGAAGCAGACAACTTTCCGTCATTTCCAGTAGGATCCGGATATGTCCCGTTCCCAGTTTGCACTCTGTCCCATGAATGATACTATTTTCCAGGATCGGCTGCAAGGTCAGTTTGGGGATACGACAGCTGTAAATCGCTGCTTTTTCCTCGGGATCACATTCAACGGAAAGCTGCAGTCTGTCGCCGAAACGATACTGCTGAATTTTAAAATAAGTCATACAGTTCTGCAATTCTTCTTCCACTGACACCAGATTTTCTACTTTGCTGATGGTATAGCGGAAAAAAGTGGCCAATGCCTCTGTCATATCTGCGACACTTACCAGTCCTGCAATCAGTGCCTCACTACGGATGCTCTCCAATGTATTATATAAAAAGTGGGGATTGATCTGATTTTGTAATGCCAGATACTGTGCCTGTCTCTTATTCAGGTTCAGCATCTCCTGTGACTGCATCAGATACTGCATTTTGCTGACCAGACTCTCCAGCTCCGGAGAAATGTGGATCCCATCTTCTCCCACCAGATTGCTGGTGGTATAACCGTCCAGAAATAATTCTATCCGCTTCTCGATACGCCGGTAAGGCAGCCATATCTCCACTACAGCATAGCAGATACCAAGCACCAACAGGCACCCTCCAAAGATCACCGGGAACCAGCCTGCCCCATTCCCCCTGATTTTTTCATAGATAAGATATCCCAAGAGCGCAGCCAGAAACAACACCATAAAACTCCACGCACACAATGTCCGAAAGTTCAGATAATGCATTTTTCCCTGCTTCATACGCTCTCCTCTCAACCGTACAGCTTCCGGTACTCTGCCGGATTTACGCCGGCAATCTTATGAAAAGTCTGGGTAAAATGCTTTCTGTCATTATATCCTACCCGCTCACAGATCTCGGTCACAGACAATCCTGTTTCTCTCAACAGCGTTTTAGCCTCATCCATTCTTACCCGCATCAGATATTTGGCAAACCCTTCTCCTGTTTCCTTCTTAAATAGGGCACTAAAATATGCTACACTGAAACCCACATGGTCACATACTTCTTCCAATGTAATATTTTCCGCATAATGTTTGTGAACATACTGCTTTGCCTGGCGGATCGGCCGGGAAGTCTCCCCCTGTCTGGCTTCCAGAGCTTCTGTCATCAGTTCTTCCTGCAGCGTTGACAGTTCATGAAACAATTCTTCCGCAGAGCCACAATGCATACACTTTTCTTCAAATATAGTGGGAGATGTAGCTCTTACACGCACAATAAAAAATCTTCCTGCTGACAGCACCGTTTCCTGAATTTCCCGTCCTCTGACATCCGGTACACTCATCACCGCATTTTTCAGTTCTTCTCCGCACTTGCTGGCTTCTGCCGGATCCAGAACTTCTATGGCATGTTCCATTTCTTTACAATATCGATCCAGAATATCCTGCATTGGTAATCCGGATGCCGGAGGTACTTCTTCCAGAAGTCTTCCCCAGCCTTCCACGATCCTCTCCCGAATCGCAAGCTCTGCTTTTCTTATGGATGCGGTCAATTGTTCCGCATCCACTGTCACACCGCCAATGGCAAGTGAAAATCTTACCGGTCCCAACATGGAACGGTTCGCTTCCAGTTGTCGCAAAAATTCCAAAAGCAAAGTTCTTATTTTATCCGTATCTTCTTTTATAAAATTAAGAATACCATACCCGGAATCTTTCACATAATCAAAAAGGCAGTCATTACAGTTTTTTGACAGGCAATGATAGAACAACTCTTTCGTTTTTTCACAGATCACAGTCTGTGCTGCCTTACTCATTTGTTCCGGATCATATCCTGCTTTCACCACTATGGCCTGATAACAATCAGCTTCCGCCTTAAAATAATAGTTCTCCTGCAGCTGCACTGCGGTTGGATTATAGGCATCTTCTACAAGATCCTTCAGCAACGCATATCTGAGGCGATTTACATCGCTCTCACTGACTCTCCGCTCAGCCATTTCCATACCCTGGGCAGATTTCTTTGCATCCAGCCGCTCACCAATTTTTCGCAGTGTTTCGTTCAATTCGTCCTGTTTAATAGGTTTTAAAAGGTAATTTCCCACACCAAGGGAAAGCGCATTTCGTGCATACTCGAAATGTGCATATCCACTGATAATGATGATTTCCAGTTCCGGACATATCTTTTTTGCATTTTTTATCAGCTCCAGCCCGTCCATTCCCGGCATGCGAATATCCGTGATCAGAATGTCCGGTCTATATTGCTGCAGCATATCCAGTGCCTGTATGGCATTTTCTGCCTGTGCCGCCATCTGCATTCCCAGTTTGTCCCACTCGACCAATGCCTGGACAAGCTTGCAGATCAGCTTCTCGTCATCTACGATCATTACCTTCCACATAATTTTAGCCTCATTATTAGCCTTTTTTCCATAAATATAGATTTATTTTAGCACTCGTTTAAATGCAATTCAACAGGAATATCCCATATTTCCGGATATTCCTGTTGAATTTTTATATTTATGGAAGAGAAAAGATTTTGCTTACTGCTGTTTGGTCAGAACAGATACTCCTGTATCGGTTACAGCACCACCGAGACTTTCACCATTGATGGCTTTTACAGCTGCTTTTACACCTTCATAACCCATAACATCGGGATTCTGAGCCATGGTACACAGCAGATATCCGTCATCGATCAGACCCAGGATAGCATCAGACTTATCAAAGCCTACACCGATTACGTTATCCTTACCGGAAGCCTTGATGGCGTTACCGGCGCCGGTGGTGGAACCTTCGTTACATCCGAAGATACCTACAACGCCCTGGGTAATATAGTTCTCTGCAATACTTTGGGATTTTGCTGCATCGCCTTCGCCGTACTGAGTCTCCAGAAGTTCGAAATCAGTTCCTTCAAATGCAGAACGGAAACCTTCTTCTCTCATAACGCAGGAATCGGTTGCTGCATTTACATTGATGATACCAATGGAACCACTGGTGACACCTGCATCTGCCAATGCTTTCTTCATCTCTTCACCTGCTGTCTTACCTGCAGCATTGTTGTCGGTAGAGAAAGTAGCTTCTGCGGATACGTTCGCAGGGGAATCTACGTAAATCAGCTTAACGCCTGCATCTGATGCCTCTCTCAGTGCGGAAGAAATCGCATCGGGACCGTTTGCTGCTACGATGATAGCCTGTGCACCTGCACTGACTGCGTTGTTTACACACTCGATCTGCTGAGCATCATCCTTGGTATTGGGAGCCATAAACTGAACTGTTACACCCAGCTCTGCTGCTGCCTTCTGTGCGCCCTCATTCAGAGTTACCCAGTGCTGATCCAGAGAATCCATGGTGATCAGAGCGATCAGAGTGGTTCCTGCGTCTGTTGCAGTTGAAGCCTGCTCTGTGGTGGTGGATGCTGCCGCACTGTTCTGTGCCTCACCGGTGGCTTACGGTTCCTGCGTTGTTGCTGCTGCCACATCCGGTCAGCATTGCTGTTGTCATGCATAATGCACAAGCTACTGATAATACCTTTTTCATTTTGTAAACCCTCCTTAAAAGTGTTCATTGATTTATCTTAGCATCTTAATTGATGTCTAATTCTTAGCCGGTTTCTTCTTAAATACACCATTCCTTACAACAACATCCAGAAGTACTGCAAACACTACGATGATACCGATAACCAGTCTCTGGATACCTACCTGGGCGCCAATCATATTCAGGCCATTCTCCAGTGTCTGCCATACGGAAGCACCTGCCAGAGTTCCCAACAGCAATCCGGTTCCTCCCAAAGGAGAAATACCACCGATAACGCCTGCGGCTACCGCATACATCTCGTACATGTTACCGGCTTCCATGTTACCCATTCCGGCCTGACCGCAGAGGATCAATCCTACCACAAAAGAACAGAATGCACTGACCAGATAGGTCTTGGTGGTGGTCTTTACTACGCTGACGCCGGACAGCTTTGCTGCATCCACATTGGAACCGATGGCATAAATATGTCTGCCGGTACGTGTTTTGGACAGCAGAAAGAAGAATACGATAAAGATAATAATTGCAATCCAGAAAGTATTGTAAACGCCCAATGTTTTACCATAGTAGAAAACATTCTGGAAAGTCTCTCCGGCATCTTTGCCGACACCGGATGCGATGGCATCCGTATTACGGTTGCCGTTTACCATGTAAGCAACACCTCTTGCTACAAACATGGTTCCCAGAGTAGCAATGAAGGGAGGCAGTTTCCACTTACCTACCAGAATACCATTCAGTACCCCGATGATCATGCAACATACAAAAGTAATCAGGATAGCTACTACAGGGTTCACACCCATGGTCATCAGTGTTGCTGCGATCATGGCACTCATACCTACCACAGATCCAATGGACAGATCGATATTACCGGTGATCAGCACATAACTCTGACCAATACCAATGATCAGATACTTTGACATGGATCGTAACAGGTTCATTACATTCTGACCGGAAAATACGGCCGGATTTATAATACCAAAAGCGATATAGATGATGATCAGACCGGCAAAAGCGGTAAGGGCTCCTCCCATTCCTCTGATCGCAAAAATTCTTTTCAACGGACTTTGCTTTTTCATAATGATATTTTCACCTTTCTTATGGTTATAATTTAAGCGTTAGCTGCGATCTTCTTCTCGAACTGGGTTGCCAGGGTCAGGATCTCATTCTGCGTTGTGTTTCTGGCATCCAATTCCCCAGTAATCCTTCCATCACACATTACAATGATACGATCGGCTATTCCCATGACTTCCGGCATCTCCGAAGATACGAACATTACGGCAATTCCCTGTTTTTTCAGTTCGTTCATGAGGTTATAGATTTCAACCTTTGCTGCCACGTCGATTCCTCTGGTGGGTTCATCGAAGATAACGACTTTTGAATTCCGTGCCAGCCATTTTCCTACGACTACCTTTTGCTGATTACCACCAGATAAGTTACCGGCATTGATGTCCACGTTCGGTGTTTTGATCTTCAGGTTTTCTACTGCCTCGTCACACATCTGATCTTCCTTCTTGCTGCTGACTACTCCCAGTTTGTTGCAGAGAATATCCAGATTAGGTAATGCAATATTGTGCCGGATGCTCAGTTTGGTACACAATCCATCCTTTTTCCGGTCTTCCGGTGCCAGTACGATTCCTGCGCGGATTGCATCATTGGGATTTGTAATTTTTAATGTTTTCCCTTCCAGAATGATCTCTCCGCTGTCCTTTGGATCCACTCCGAAGATTGCTCTTGTCGTTTCTGTTCTTCCAGCACCCATCAGTCCGGCAAAGCCCACGATCTCGCCTTCATACAATGCGAAATTGATATCCCGCACCATGCGACCTGCGTTTAATCCCTTGACTTCCAGAATCTTTTCCCCTTTTTTACACGACTCTCTCGGGAACTGTTCCTTGATCTCTCGTCCTACCATATTGGCTATAATCTGGTCCATCGTGGTATCTTTGAAATTCATGGAAGTAATATACTGTCCGTCTCTCATGATGGTCACACGGTCTACAATATGCTGAAGCTCTTCCAGTCTGTGGGATATGTATACAATACCGCATCCCTTGGATCGCAGATCCTTAATAATGCGGAACAGATCATCTATTTCCTTTGCTGTCAGTGCGGATGTGGGTTCATCCATGATCAGGATTCTCGCATTGACCGACAATGCTTTGGCAATTTCGACCATCTGCTGTTTGGATACCGGCAGTTCTCCCACGACCTGCTTCGGGTCAATATCGATTTTCAGATCATTTAATATCCGGGAGGCTTCCGCTTCCATATCACCGTTTGCCAATACAATACCTTTTGTCTTCTCCCTGCCTAAGAACATGTTCTCTGCTACGGACAGGTGCTTACACATATTCAGTTCCTGATGGATAATAGCAACTCCGGCTTCCTGTGCCTGTTTCGGTGTCAGATCCCCATACTCCTTGCCAAAGATTTCCAGGCTTCCACTGTCTCTGGTATACACACCGCTCAGAATCTTCATCAGCGTACTCTTGCCGGCGCCATTCTCTCCCAACAGGGCCATGACTTCTCCGGATCGCAATTCAAACTGTACATGATCCAGTGCTTTTACTCCCGGGAAGCTTTTGCATATATCCTTCATGGATACTATGACTTCTTTTTCACTCATACCTTCTCTTCGTCCTTCCCTTCCATTAATAAATAGGCTAATTTTAGCTGTTTTTTGCGTTCCCCTTAACTTTATGTTAACAGTATAGCAAAAGCCCCCTTCAAAGATAAGGGGACTATCTTTCTTATTGAAGGGGGTTTTTTATGCACTATGAATATGAAATTCTAAATTACACCTTTGTACCTATACAAGTTTACGATTCTGTTTTTGTTTCTCTTCTTTTTATATCGGCAGTTTGTATACCAGTTTTTCTTTCCAGCTCTTCCATCATGACATTGCTGTTACGAAAGACACATAAAATCACTCCCACCATCAGGGAATTGGCCAGACAGTTCCCCAGCCCATAAGCCAGAAATGGAATGGATATGGTGTAGTAAATGCCAAATCCAAAATTCACCAGAACCGCATTGACGATCCGAAGCATGATGCTCAGACTGCACACACTGCCCAACAGCAATGCCGCACGATTACTCTGACGCAGAGCGACACGGAGTGCATAAAGCGCAAAAGCAAACAGTGCCACGATCACCAATACTCCCACAATGATACCAAACCACAGGAAAATGCTGTGAATAATGTAGGTTGTACAGCTCTCCTGTGACAGGGACCATGTCCCGTTATTTTGATCTGAGGTAAAAAGTAATGCCTCACTGATCTTTCCCCCACCCAACAATGAAAAGCCATGCTGTTCCTGCTGAATATTGCTGGCAATATAACCGGTCTCCCCTTTTCCCATCCGGTAAACCATCCGCCGCCAAATAGAGTAATCTCTTTTTTCCCGGCAGAATGCCCCGTTTGATGGCAAGGAACAAAATTACGATAGATAACAAGAAAGCTTCCATCATACCGGCAGAGCAGGTAATATCCTGCGATAACAGCAGCACCGCTGCCAGATACACCGCATCCAGAATCAGGATTACCTTCCAGCTTAAGGTTCGCATGCGATACAAAAGCAAGGCATACAGAACCGGAAGAAACATCCACAGCAGATAGACAGCTTCGTATCTGTCATGATAACTGCCACTCCACATATGTGTCCCCAGCATACTGCCTGCCAGCCCTGCAGCTATAAAAAGCGCCGTCAGCCCATAGCTGAAACGTACCAGTTTCATATAGTTTCCATAGAGAAGTCCGAGAATCAGCAACAGTCCGATTCCGTTATACAGGATCGTATTACGCAGATAATTTTCCGCTCCCACCGTCTCCATATGGGAAAACAAGATTCCCTGCATGACAATTCCCACCAGTGTCAGTATCACCGTGATGCCAAACAACACTGTCGGAAACTTCGGCCTGTGGATCCGGTTCAATTCCCTGCCGGTCTGCAGCGGATCCCCCATCTGGCGTACCGCTTCCTGTGCGGCTGCCAGGGGTGTCATTCCCTCCCGGTGGTAGTCCTCCGTCTGTTCCTCAATGTGATTGCCAATCTCCCTGCGGATTGCGCATCTGGCATGGGGATTCTCGATCTGTTCTCCTATGGCATCCAGATAATCCCGGATGCTTCCGGCATTCCGCCAATCCGTATTCTCTTCCGCCGCCGGTTGTTCTGCCTCCTCATGCGCTGCCAGCACTACCCTTTTTTCTTCCTTTCCCATAATCAGCACCCTCTCTGAAGACTCAACACTCCGGAAACTGCAGTCTGGTATTCCTGCCATTCCTTCTTCTTTTCTTCCGCATGCTTTTTTCCTGCAGGAGTCAGCTGGTAGTATTTTCTCGTCTTGCCGGAAGTATTGTCCTCGTAAGACACCACATCTCCACGGCTCTCCAGCGAGTGCAGCAGAGGATACAGTGTCCCGGCCTTTAGTTCGAAGACATTGTTAGATCTCTCTCGCAGTGCCTCAATCATCTCATAGCCATACATGTCCTTGGTCTCCAATAGACGCAGGATCATCATTGCCATACTTCCCTGTACCAGATTCCTATCGATTGCCATATGTATACGCTCCTCTCTATATGGGCTTTCTACACACAATATATATCGTCAGTCTATATATGCCAAGGAAATTATTCTCACTTCTCTTTTGTGCTTTCTTTCGCACGGTATCGTATGCTATACTGTTCCCAGATATTTTCTTGATCATTTCTACAAAACCCAACATTATATAAAATAAAGGAGGTATACAATGAAAAAAATATGGATCGTCGGTTCCCTCGGTCACATGGGGCAGGCGTTGATCAGGTTGTTAGACATGATGGAATATGAATTATACGAGACCGATAAGGATGAGCTGGATATCACGGATGAACATGCAGTTTCCCTGTTCATGCACCGGAATCGTCCCGATGTCGTCATCAACTGTGCAGGATATCATCCTTCCGCCGGTGCAGCGCAGTCGGAGACGGATATGGCTTACAAGGTCAATGCCGTAGGTGCAAGGAATCTGGCGCAGTCTGCGGAAAGCATTCAGGCAAAACTCATCCAGATCTCTACGGATGATGTATTTTCCAGCGCATCCGACACACCCTATAATGAGTTCGATGATGTAAATCCTGTGGGCTTGTTTGCGAAATCCAAATATGCCGGAGAGAAATTCGTCATCCAACTGATGACCCGCTATGTCATTATCCGCAGTTCCTGGATCTACGGCATCGGCAAAGACTTTTTGAATGAAGTACTGGAAGCTGCCGCGGACTCCCAGGTATCTACTATGGAACTGCTAAATAACGACCGTGCGGTACCTACCTCCGCCGCAGAGCTTGCCCGGGTGGTGAAATTCTTCATCGACAACGATCATTACGGCATCTATCACGCCGTATGCAGTGGCGGTTCCTGCACACGCCTGGAATTTGCGAAAGAGATCCTGCGTCTTGCCGGAAAAGAGGACCGGCTTACTGTCACAGTAAAAGACGGCACCCCGGAGAAATATTCCGTACTGGATAATATGATGCTGCGTCTCACCGGCATCGAAGAACCCAGTGGCTGGAGAGAGACACTGGCTTCCTACATGAAAGAAACCGGAGGACTGGAATAGTGGAAAAACACAAAAAAGAAAAGAAAAAACTCGGTCTGTCCACCAAAATCTTTATCGCCCTGTTAACCGGTGCGGTATGTGGTGTACTGATCCATTATTATATGCCGGAAGGGTACTTCAGAGATACGATTCTGATCAACGGTATTCTCTATGTACTGGGAAATGGTTTTATCCGCCTGATGCAGATGCTGGTGGTCCCTCTGGTATTCTGCTCCCTGGTCTGCGGCGCAATGGCCATCGGTGATACGAAAACGTTGGGAACTGTGGGTGTGAAAACGATCCTGTTCTATCTGTGCACCACTGCCTTGGCGATCTGCGTGGCACTGGGTATTGCCAGTCTGATCAATCCCGGCGTCGGTTTAAATATTGCGTTGCCGGAGGATGCCACCGAAGTCGCAACCACCCAGGTAGATTTTGCGGAGACGTTGTTGAATATTATTCCGAAAAATATTTTTACCTCTCTGTCCGCCGGAGATATGCTGCCAATCATCTTCTTTGCTTTATTTGTTGGCATTCTTCTGGCTGCCATGGGCAACCGGGTCTCCACTGTGGCGAACTTTTTCAGTCAGTTCAATGACATTATGATGGAAATGACGATTGCAGTCATGAAAGCTGCCCCTGTCGGTGTCTTCTGCCTGATTGCGAAGACCTTCGCAGGCATCGGCTTCGACGCTTTTGTGCCTATGCTGAAATATATGGGAAGTGTCATTCTGGCGCTGGCAGTACAGTGTTTCGTGGTATATCAGGTCATGCTGTTTGTGTTCACCCGCTTGAATCCTTTTAAGTTCATTAAAAAGTTCTTCCCGGTTATGACCTTTGCCTTCTCCACTTCCACCAGTAATGCGACGATCCCTCTGTCTATCGACACTCTGTATAAAAAAATCGGTGTCTCCAAACAGATTTCGTCCTTTACGATTCCTCTGGGTGCCACCATTAACATGGACGGTACTTCCATTATGCAGGGCGTAGCAGTTGTTTTCATAGCACAGGCTTACGGTATTCCTCTGACCCCGGCTGCCATTGCTACCGTCATTGCCACCGCGACGATCGCTTCCATCGGCACTGCCGGTGTCCCCAGTGTCGGTCTGGTCACCCTGTCCATGGTACTGACCTCCGTGGGACTGCCTACCGAAGGCATTGCACTGATCATGGGTATCGACCGTATCCTGGATATGCTGCGTACCGCTGTCAATATCACCGGTGATGCCGTATGTACCACTATCGTGGCTAAGCAACAGGGTGCCTTTAACGAGAATACTTTCCGGGCAGATAACTGATCACCTGTTTACAGCTTTCCAGATGGCTGTCACCGTATAAAAAAAAGAGTGAAACATTCTGTCTTGTGCTCAAGTGCACCGTCAGAAGTTTCACTTTTTTATAGCTCGCAGCTATTCTATTTCAGTTTATTGAGTTTTGCCCGGTTGGCAATAACGATCAGCCGCATATCCTGTGTCAGAGGTTCTTCCGGATCGATATTGGTATTTACATTTTTTCCTTCGATGATCGCCACCACGTTAATGGAATATTTTTTCCGCAGATTCAGCTCGATCAGGTTCTTCCCGATCCACTGCTGTTTGACTTCCATTTCCACCATAGACACATCCTGGGACAATTCGATAATGTCCATGAAACCGGAGCTTAACAGATTTTTGGCCAGGTGGATCCCTGACTCACTCTCGGGGAATACTACACGGTCTGCTCCTACTTTCGTAAGGATCTTGCAGTTTATCTCAGTGGCGCATTTGGCGATAACGGTCTTTACGCCCAGTTCTTTACACAGCATGGTTGCCATAACACTGGCTTCCAGATGATTTGCCATGGTCACAATGACCACATCAATATTCGCAATACCGATCTGTCTCAACGCTTCCGGATCTGTAACATCTGCACATTTACAGTATGGAATCTCTGAGATTGCCGCATTGACAACTGCCTCTCTATTGTCTACCGCCACCACCTCTGCGCCGTTCTCTGCCAACTCCTTCGCCACACTTCTTCCATATCTTCCAAGTCCAAATACTGCATAGGTCTGATTGATTCCCATAGTCTCTTCCTTCCTGTTGCTTCGATCTGCTTTATCCGACGCTGATCTCTTCTGTCGGGTTCTTCACAATATTTTTGTTCTTTTTCTGCGTACTGAATGCCACTACCAGAGATATGGGACCGACTCTTCCCAGATACATGGTCACGATAATAATCAGTTTTCCCCAAAGATTCAGCATGGAAGTCAGGTTCCTGCTTAATCCCACAGTAGCTGTGGCACTCACTGTTTCATACACAATATCTATCACATCCGCATCTGTCACTGCAGATAAAAGAATTGTGGACAACGACGCAATGATAAAAAACATACCTACAACCGCTACCGATTTATTCACCGCCTGCTTCGGAATATTTCTCCCAAAAAGCTCCGCATCCTCCTTATTACCTATAGTGGCAAACATAGATACCAGCAGCACTGCGATCGTAACTGTCTTCATTCCTCCTGCGGTTCCCACCGGAGAGCCGCCGATCAGCATCAAAAGCACCGAAATGATCGCAGAGGTATTGGTCAGATCCTCTTGTGGAATTGTGGCAAAACCTGCGGTTCGCGTAGTTACTGCCTGGAACAGGGATGCCCAGATCCGTTGCGGCACCGTGTAATCCTGCATCGTCAGAGGATTATTGTATTCAAAAATATAAAATGCCGCCGCTCCCACTACAATAAGTATTCCTGTCACCGTGAGTGCTATTTTACTGTGCAGTGTCAGCAGTCGGAAACATTTCAGCTTCTGGCTCCGGATATTTTTCAAAACCCGCAGTACATCCCACCAGACGATATAGCCCAAACCTCCCAATATGATCAACAGCATCGTGACCAGATTGACCATGGGCTGAAATACATAGCCGCACAGACTGTCTTCCGCCATAATATCCATTCCGGCGTTGCAGAAGGCAGATACGGCATTAAAAATCGAAATCCATATGCCTCTGAGTCCGTATCCCGGCACAAATACTGTCATGTACAAAAGAGCTCCGCATCCCTCCACCACCAGAGTACCTATGAGAACCTTGCGGAGGAATTTCACGATTCCGGAGATATTATTCAGATTAAATACATCCTGCAGCATCCACCGGTTACCCAGTCCCAGTCGTCTGTGCAGTCCCATCATCACACCGTACATGACCGTAATGACTCCCAGACCTCCCAACTGGATCAGAAACAGGATCACGATCTGTCCCCAGACGCTCCAGGTGGAATATGTGGGAACCGTCACCAGACCGGTCACACATATGGATGTGGTAGCCGTAAATAAAGCATCTATATAAGGAACCGCTTCTCCGGTAGCTGAACTGATGGGTAATGCCAACAGGAAGCTACCCACTAATATGGCACACAGAAAGCTAAGCATGATCTTCTGTGTCGTAGACAACTGTATTATTTTTTTACTGTTCATAACACACTCCATTCCGCCGATGCTTTATCTCATCAGTGGAATCGCTAATCAAATTTCACGGGTGCAATCCGCAATGCTATGATTATAACACACTTTTAGATAAAAAACTCCTATTGGAGACAGTTTGTTGCTGTATCCATCATAGGAGTTTTCTTCTGATCTTATTTTTCTTCCCTTATACCTTAAAACGATATCCAACACCCCAGATGGTCTCGATATATTGAGGCTTTGCAGTATCTTTTTCAATTTTCTCACGGATCTTCTTGATATGCACGGTAACCGTAGCGATATCACCGATGGAATCCATATCCCAGATCTCCCGGAACAATTCCTCCTTGGTAAATACATGGTTCGGATGCTCCGCCAGGAACGTCAGCAGATCGAATTCCTTGGTCGTAAACGTCTTCTCCACACCGTCCACATAGACACGTCTTGCAGTCTTATCAATACGGATACCACGGATCTCCACGATATCATTCTGCTGCTTCTGGTTAGTTCCCACCAGTCTCTCATAACGGGCCATGTGCGCCTTCACACGGGCTACCAGTTCACTGGGGCTGAAAGGTTTGGTCATATAGTCATCCGCACCCAGCCCTAAGCCGCGGATCTTATCAATGTCGTCCTTCTTCGCAGATACCATGAGAATGGGAATATTTTTCTCCTCGCGGATCTTCTTACATACTTCGAAGCCGTCCATGCCGGGCAGCATCAGGTCCAGAATGATCAGATCATAATCGCCTGCCAGTGCGGTCTTCAGTCCCTCATCGCCGGTATTGCAGATATCGACCTTGAAATCACTGAGCTCCAGATAATCCTTCTCAAGATCTGCAATTGCTACTTCATCTTCAATAATTAAAATCTTACTCATTATTTATCCTCCATTTACAGAATGTCCTTGTATTATCGATTATCATGCCATTTCTGTTTCATTCCCTTATTCATTACTTGGTTCCACCCGGCTGCAGCTCAATATATTTTCTCAATACAAAATGCATACAGGTTCCTTCCCCTTCTTTGGCTGTCGCCCATACATAACCGCCATGATCCTCAACAATTTTTTTGACAATGGATAATCCGATGCCACTGCCGCCCTGGGCGGAATTGCGGGAAGCATCCGTGCGGTAGAACCTCTCGAAGATCTTCTGCAGATCCTTCTGTGCGATTCCCTTGCCGTTGTCCTCGATCTCTACCCGGATGGAATCCACTTCGTCAAGAATACGGATATCAATATGCCCGTCAGGCTTGTCCATATATTTTACGCTGTTACTGATAATATTATTGATGACCTTCTTCATCTGCTCCGGATCCGCGATGACCACGGTATCGGGAGATACCAGATTCGAATAGTTCAGCTTGATACCCCGCTGCTCCAGATCCAGTCCGACTTCTTCCACACAGTCGCCGAAATAATCCGCCACGTTGATCCGGTGGAAATTGTACGGGATCCGGTTATTATCAATTCCGGAATAAGTGGTCAGCTCGTTGATCAGACGATCCATATCAATGGCTTTATTGTAGATGGTCTTGATGTATTTATCCATCTTCTCCGGCGTATCTGCCACACCGTCCATGATTCCTTCCACATAACCCTTAATGGCTGTGATAGGGGTCTTCAGATCATGGGAAATATTGCTGACCAGCTCTTTGTTCTGCTTCTCATGCTGGGTGTTCTCTTCCGTGGATTCCTTCAGCCGTAAACGCATGTCCTCATAATTGCGGTAGAGATCACCGATCTCACCCTTGGCATCCGTCTCCAGAACATAATCAAAGTTGCCTTCCTTGATCTTGCGCATTGCCACGTTCAACTCATTGATGGGCTCAAATACGCCCTTGTGGATCCACTGGGTCAGCATCAGGCTGGTAAAGATCAGGATCACTATGATAGCCACAAACATATCGATCAGCAGATGTCTCGAGATCAGCGAATTGACCTTCGTGACGATAAATACGCTGCCCGGTGTTCCATCCCGGAAGGTGAAATCAATCTGTTTTACATACTTCTCCAGTTCATTGTAGAAATATCCGCTGTCATCCGACAGATTCTCGTCACCATAGGCAGGCAGTTTTTCAAAAATCTGCTGTGCGGCTTCTTCATTGCCGGCATAATACAGCTTATCACCTTTTCTTACAATAATGTAAGTAGACTTCCGCGATACCTCCTCATTGATATGATCCAGATATTCTTTATCTTCCAGCCTGCTGCTGTCTTCCTTCACCTGGTCCAGTAGCACATAATACGCCTGATCCGTGGTGTTGGTGAATTCCCTGAAATTCTCCGACATCATGGAATAATCAATATCCGTCAGGCTGATCCCCTGAGAGTAATTCATCAGGTAAATAGCAATCATCACGAACGCCATGATCGTCAGCAACAGCGGAAGTAATATAATACTTATAAATGTTACACGAAGTCTGGTTTTAAATTTCATATTACTCTTGCCTTTCAGCAACCTGCAAACTTTCTGTGACTTTAGTGCCGTGTACTTCTGTACACTGTGTAACACAAGTTTGCGCGTGTTAATTTATATTTTATACTTTACTTGCGCTCATTATAGCATGATTCCCACCTCCTGTGTATAAAGGAAGCAAGAATATCATTAAAAAAATATAAACAAAATTTTTTCATTTTTTTGTTGACATTATTCTCGCATCATGTATAATAAGCTTATAAGAAACAGTAATCATTACTATTATTGAGAAAGGGGCTTATGATGGCACTGAAACGAAGTAGACAACGAGAAATGATCAAATCCTTTCTCATGGGACGCAAGGATCATCCTACCGCTGATGTGATCTATTCTAATCTGAAGCAGCAGGATCCGAACTTAAGTCTTGGTACCGTCTACCGTAATTTGACACTTTTGTCGGACATGGGAGAAATCTTACGACTCCGGGTCGGTGACGGTGTTGACCATTTTGATGCCGATACTTCCGAACATTATCATTTCGTGTGTACGGAATGCGGAAGCGTTATTGATCTGGACATGGATAGTATTGATTCCATCATGGAGGCCGCCGGAGAGAGATTTGACGGCCAGATCCGGGGACATGTCACTTATTTCTACGGCTCTTGTCCCGCCTGCACCAGGATTGCTACGGAGTCCTAGTTTTCTGAATGAAAACAGACTTCGTTCCATAATATATTTGTGCTTATAAAGCACACGCAAAAAGAGAAAACTGAAAACAAAACATTTCATTAGAAAAGGAGAAAAAATTATGGCAAAGTATGTATGTCAGGTATGTGGTTATGTTTATGAAGGTGATGCGGCTCCCGCAGAGTGCCCCATCTGTCACGCTCCCGCTTCCAAGTTCACCAAGCAGGAGGAAGGCAAGACCTGGGCTGCTGAACATGTAGTAGGTGTAGCAAAGGGTGCTCCCGAGGATATCATTGCTGATCTGCGTGCGAACTTCCAGGGCGAATGCTCTGAGGTTGGTATGTATCTGGCAATGGCAAGAGTAGCTCACAGAGAAGGTTATCCCGAGATCGGTCTGTACTGGGAGAAGGCTGCTTACGAAGAAGCTGAGCACGCTGCAAAATTCGCTGAGCTGTTAGGTGAAGTCGTAACCGATTCCACCAAGAAGAATCTGGAGATGAGAGTAGATGCCGAGAACGGTGCTACCGCAGGTAAGTTTGATCTGGCTAAGAGAGCCAAGGCTCTGAACCTGGATGCTATCCATGACACCGTTCATGAGATGGCTCGTGATGAGGCAAGACATGGCAAGGCATTTGAGGGTCTGTTAAAGAGATACTTTGGCTAAGCTACAAGCCATGCAAGGATAAAATAAAAAGTCACTGGGAGGACATTTATGTACTTCCAGTGACTTTTTATTTTAGCTTTATACGGCGACAGCCGTCCATGAGCAAGTCACGCAGTGACTGCGAATGGGTTGCATGGCGCCAGCCTTAGGAACGCGCCTGCCCTTATACGGTTCCGGAAATCACCAGCGTGCTGACACCGGGGTTGATTCCCCACGCTCCCGTAACGGGATCCTGGGTGTAAGTCGCTGCGGGTACGGTAATACCTCCTGCAGTTCCGGTAAATAATCCGGTAGTCGTATCATACGTATAGTTTGTTCCCTCTGCCCATGCAGTTCCATTAAAATTCACAGTCAGATTCTCCAATACGGGATTAAAGGTATCCGTGATCACGACACCGGTAGCTGCATCCGCTGCCGTATTACCCAGATTCTGTATCAGGAACGTATATGTCAATGTTCCATTCTCTGTCACAGGTACGGGGCTGACGGACTTTGTGATCGTAAGAAGCGGTCCGCTTGCCGCATTTACTGTCTCATTCACAGTAACAGGAGTGACTCCTGCCCCGGCAATCGTCGCCGTATTCGTAATGGAAGCCTCTGCTGCCAGCGGCGCATAAGAGTTCACCTCAGCCTCATAGGTTAGTGTCACATTACCTCCCGCAGGCACAGTAATTCCTGTGATTGTCAGAGGCGGTCCTGCCGTTACAGCCGGTGTTGCCTGTAAAATTCCGTTTGCATAGTATTTTACGGTCCCCGCAATATACGTCAGAGGTGTCAGTTCTCTGGTATTAAACAAATACTCTCCCAGATTATCTGTTACTGTAATTCCGTTAAATGCTGTAGTTCCTGAGTTCACAATGCTGATCACATACGTCACATTTTCATTCTGTCCGTAGGTATCCCGCACTGCTGTCTTGGTTGCTGACAATACCTCCGTGATCTCACCCACTGCTATATTGGAGTTTGTAATCTCATTTCCATAGCGAAGCTGTGCCTGATTTGTAAATCTAGCCATATATTTTTGTATCCTTTCATTGTATTTGGATTTACTATAATATATGACTGTTTTTAAGAAAGTTGACGGATTCTGTCACTGCATTTCTTGACTTTCCTCTTCCACCTCCGTATGATGGAATCACAAGCATTCACTGGCGTTGCCCCAAAAAACATTGAGGATTCAACATGAAGAAAAAAGTATTTAACATCATCCAGATCGGTGACAAAAGTAACCGTCTGAGCCGGCTCTTTGATATTTTTATTGCTATCGTTATCTGTGCAAATATTCTGGTGACTTTTCTGCAAACCTTTGATGAGCTTGCTACTTTATTTCCGGTATTTCACTTGATCGAGGTTATCACTATTCTGATCTTCTGTGTGGAATATATTCTGCGGATCTGGACTGCGGACTATCTATATCCTGATAAAAGCGAGTTCCGCTCCCGGCTACGGTTTCTGATCTCCTTCGACGGCATTATCGACCTGCTGACAATTTTACCTTTTTTCTTCCTGTCCGGTATGGTCATCTTCCGGATGTTGCGGGTGGCGAGGATCTTCCATTTGTTCCGCCTGAATGCACGGTATGATTCCTTCAATGTCATCACTACGGTATTGTATGAAAAACGCAATCAGATCATTTCCTCCGTGTTCATCGTACTGATCCTGATGCTCGCCAGCAGTCTGTGCATGTACAGCGTGGAGCATGATTCCCAGCCGGAAGTATTCCGCAATGCTTTCAGTGGGATCTGGTGGAGCATGTCGACATTACTCACCGTTGGTTACGGAGACATCTATCCCATCACCACGCTGGGGCGGATCATGGCCATCTGTATTGCTTATCTCGGTGTGGGCGCCGTGGCTATCCCCACCGGTATCATCAGTGCCGGTTTCGTGGAACAGTACCAGCGCAAAAGTAGTCTCTCTAATATTAAAGCGGCAGATATTCATGAGATCGCCGAGATCTTCGTAGATAAACGCTTTGCGGACAAATCCGTGGAAGAAATGGAAGAGGCAGAACAGGTCACGATCTTCCTCATTCTGCGGGGGGATCTGTCCATTCTGCCTCAAAAAGATACGATGTTGAAAATAAATGACATCATTGTCATTCGTGGTGAGAATCCCTAACAATAGTGAAGACTGCCTCTTTTGCAGGGGCAGTCTTTATTATTTGTGATACTTATTTGGCTTCCACGGTTTCCGTAGTTTCTGTTGCCACTGTTTCACTTTCTGCGGTTTCAGCCTCGACATTCTCGGTCTCCGTCGCAGTTTCCGTTGTCTCGCTTTCCGTTATCGTAGTATCTGTAGCTTCGGTGCTTTCTGTCTCTTCAGCAGTCTCCTCCACCTCCACCAGATCCTCCAGTGTATAGTTGAATCCGGTTACCACGTTGGTGGCCACGACATACACTTTCATTTCAGAGGGAAATGCGATGTAATACTGGCTGGTCATGGAATTCAGATTACCAATATTAATGATCACACTGCGATCTGCAGTCTCGTACTGAATGGTACGCTCCGGATCTGCCAATCCATACTGTGACATGTCCGTCACATTCTCAATCACCTGATCTGCCTTTAACGGTGCCACCTTCAGGATCATCGCCTTGATCCGATCCTGGTTCAGATTCAGGGAATGATCGTCCGCATAGTACCATGTGTCATCCTCTTTTTCAAAGGCATAGGTCTCTCCCTCATATACATAGCGGAAGCTGGTAATATCATCGGAGTTCACATCCAGCACCGTCTCCTGTGTATCCTCGGTGGTGGATGTCGCAGACGATGCATTTTTATTATACTGTCGGATGCCCAGGAATGCTGCCGCCAGAACCACCAGTGCCAGCAGCATTCCGATCATCTGTCTTTGTTTCTTTTTCATATCTATAACTCACGCCTTTCACAATTATTTCTTCCGTCTGCGGAACCAGATCACGAATCCGACGATCATACAGCCGACGGGAAGAATCACGGTAACCAGCAGCCCCAGCAGCAGAATCTGTGCGGAATCCACTACCAGATTAGAGACCTCATAACTTTTTACCGGAATAGATACCGAGGTCTCATGATCTGCCATTCCACTGAATGTATTGGTGAACAGGGTCAGGTTCGCACCACTGACGACAGAATCTGCATCATCCGTGAACAGCTGCTCACAACCGTACACGACCAGTGTCGCATCTCCATCATCCAGTGTCTTTACTGCTTCCACCCCCAGTGCGAAGGGACCATTTACATCATTTTCACCCTGCGAGAAGTCCTGCGCATTGCTCACATCCTGTTTTGCAAAAGAACTGTCGGAGGTACTTAAGAACACATCATAAGTAATATCGCCGGTGACTGTCTCGTCGCTGCTCTCTTCCTCCGGAACAATAATTCCCTGAGAGTACGGCAGGAACAGGTATTTTCCGTAAGTACCGGAAGTATAACTGTCAGAGCTCTGGGTGGGCAGGATATAATAAGGGCTTCTGTAGTAGCCGTTGGAATCGTTCTCCACCACCAGTCCTTTGGCAATGCTCAGATTCATATAGCTTAAAATAGCATCAATATTCGGTGTCTCCTCATCGGTATAGCCGGTTACCAGGATGACTTTTCCACCGTTGTTCAGATAGTCGATCACCTTATCCTTATCATCGGATGAAAAATCACTGGTGGCACCGTTAATGAACAGACAGGCCGCATCGTCGGGGATAGCATCCAGATCCATCAGATTCACGGTCTCATAATCCACATTTTCCTTGTTTAGTGCGGATGTAAAAGTGTTGCTTAAACTCAGTTCATTATGTCCTGTTGTCATATATACCTTGGGCATATCATCATTTAACACATAATCCAGCGCACTGGTGATCTGTCCTTCGCCATCATAACCGGTGGTCGTGGTGTTATAACTGTAGGTCGAATAGTCAAAATCATAGGAAGACTCATAGACATCGTTGTAATCAATGACCTTGCTGCGCTTGTCACTGACCACGATCAGGCTGTTCGTGCTAATGTTGCCGGTGGTGTACTGGGCATAGAACATCGGGTTAACGGTGGGATCCACATATTCCACGGTGATATGATCCGACAGATCATCGTATCTCTGCAAAGTCTGCCCCAGTGTGGTATCCTGATTGTCCTGATTTACCAACACATAGATTGTCACATCATCCTGCATATTTTTCACATAGTCGACGGTCTGATCTGTCAGGGAATACAGCTTCTGGCTGGTCATGTCGATTGCTGTCCAGCTGGAAGGCATCTCGCCCATGATAATATTAACGACTACTACCAGCGCTACAGCTACAGCGATCATACCGGTACTGTAAGCACTGAAGCTTAAGTTCTTCACGGACATGCTGTAACGGCGTTTCTGAATGGACTGTACCGTCAGGAACAGAACCAGTGCCGTAACGGATACATAATATACGATAGAAGATACATCCAGTGTGCCATTTAACAGGTTGGAAAATGGTGTGTAAAGGTCAAAGCAACGCAGCAGCTTTGTCAACAGATTGCCGGTGCTGGAAATAATGGAACAGATAGAATCCATCATATATCCCAGGAACAATACTAAAAAAGTAAGTACTGCTGCGATGACTTGGCTCTCTGTCACGGAAGACAGGAACAGACCGATGGCAATGGCGGTCATCCCGAAGAGGAAATATGCCAGGATCGACAGATAGGCCTCTCCCATGGGAACACTGCCGTACTGCGCCATGATCAGCGGGTAAAAGCAGATGATCGCTACGGGAATGGCAAATATAGTTAACAGCGCCAGAAATTTTCCCATAACGATGCCGCCTACGGACACCGGTGCCGTCAGGATCAGCTGATCCGTCTTGCTCCGCTTTTCCTCCGCCAGGATACGCATGGTCAGGATCGGCACGGTCAGCATGAATAAAAAGGTAACGCTGGATACCACATACGCAAAATAAGGATATCCGTTCATCAGGTTATAAACGCTGAAATACAGTCCCAGGAAAAACAGGGTGACTGCAATAAATAAAAATCCGATAAAGGAACGGAAATAGGATTTCAATTCTCTCTTATAAATGGCTAGCATATGATTCCGCCTCCTTTGTAGTTACAGTTTCTTTTTTCTCTTCTTCGGGCTGTGCTTCCTCTTCCGAAGCTTCTGTCTGCTGTGCGGCAGCATCTGACATTTCCAGCCTTTTTCTTTTTGAGAATAGTTTGTGCTTCTCCGGCTGTGTGGGTGCTACATCCTCGGTCAGTTCCAGGAAGATGTCTTCCAGAGACTTCTCCGCATGGGTCATCTCTAAAATAGGCAGCTTTGCATCTGCCAGTGCATAGAATACCTGCTCTCTGATATCTGCATTCTCTTTGGAGATCACTTTCAGCTTTGCAATATTTTTGGATGCCTCCGTGTTCTCTTCGATCCGGTCGATCTGTGAGATCTCCTGCAATGCACTCTTCACCGCAGCGATGCTTCCCTTTACTTCCAGATCCAGTTCCATGGAACCACTCATAAGCTTCTGCAGATTCTCCGGAGAATCACTGGCTACCAACTTACCGTGGGCTATAATCATAATATGGTCGCAGACCGCACTGACCTCCGACAGAATATGGGAGCTGAGGATCACGGTATGATTCTCCCCCAGCTTGCGGATCAGATCACGGATCTCGATGATCTGTTTCGGATCCAGACCTACCGTGGGCTCATCCAGAATGATAACCTCAGGGTAGCCAAGGATTGCCTGCGCCAGTCCGACTCTCTGCCTGTAACCTTTTGACAGATTCCTGATCAGACGCTGCTGCATATCGGTGATCTGTGTCATTTCCATGACCTCATCAATCTGCTGCTTCCGCTCTTTTTTCGGCACTTTTTTCAGTTCTGCCACGAAATCCAGGTATTCTCTGACAGTCATGTCAACATACAGCGGCGGAAGCTCCGGCAGATAACCGATGGCACACTTTGCCTCCTCCGGATCTTTTTGGACATCTTTGCCATCGATCGTCACAGTACCCTCCGTGGCTGCCAGATAACCCGTGATGATGTTCATGGTCGTGGATTTACCTGCGCCGTTTGGACCAAGAAAGCCGTAAATCTGTCCCTTTTCCACACGGAAAGAGAGATGATCTACGGCAATATGGTCACCATATTTTTTTGTAAGATTGCTTACTTCTATCATATTTGCCTCCCGGATATGGTGTGATACCCCCACCTGATATCTACGGGTACCCGTAACTGATACCCACGAGTCCCCAGAACTGATACCTACGGATTGTTCCGTGCTGCGCACTCTCACAATCCTGCCCGCTATTTGTACATCGTGGGATTATCATCCCACTTTTGTACTCATATCGGGGCAAATCTCAAAGTCTCTCAATCACATCTGAGCAAGCTCATGTGGTCTCGGACTTTTCGATTTTGGTATCAGTATATGTCTCAAATGTCATGAAAAGGTGAAACATTTGTGAAAAATCTGTGAAGCTCCAACTCTTAAAGCTTCGTCACGGTCAGCGAAATGCTTAAATTTCCTGCCTCCGCCGCCAGATGCAGCGGCAGCTTCGCCACAGGAATATCTTCAAAAATGAATTCCGGATCACCGGATGCGGCCGACTGGAATAAGAAAAGTACCCCCTCCACATAGAGCACCACTTTTTTCTGATTGCTGTAAATTGTCAGGGAGACCAGCCCGTTCTTCTGACGATGCAGGGTGGAAAGTGCCGGATAGAGCACCGGTTCGCTACCCCACTTCGCCTGATAATAGTAATACCGCTCCGTCAGCGTTCTGCCATTCGCCGAAAGAAGTGCATCTTCTGCCGTTTCTCCGGATAATCCACGATATACCGGAAGATTTTCCGGTCTTATCCACAGGTCCCCAGTGAGGAATCCACGCTTTCTGCACAGGCTGTAAAACGTTCTCACTTCGGAGCAGTTCACCCCCTCTGCCCCGGTCCCGGTTCCTTCCAGCCGGATCACATTTACCCCCATCCGGACCAGCCGTTCCAGATCTCTTCGTACCTGCTCCACCCTCGTCCCAGTATCACTGATCTGCGGGGGAAGCCGGTAGACTACTTCATGTGGCAGAAACTCTTTTTCGTTGAGAAAGATCCCCTTTTTATCGATGACATGCACGTCATAAATTGCCAGTTCCTGCTGCCAGTACACTTCCACTGCCTCGGTTATATCCTCAGCATGATCTGATTCTTCCTGGTTCTTTATACCCCCCATATTTTCTCCATACTCCACGGTTCCGAACCTTCCCTGCGCCTTCACCAGATAGACATAGGGATCCCGCATGCCGTCCCAGAGATGCGGCCGCAACAGCAACGCCGTCATGGAATCCGCTTCTTCTGATGAGTATTGCCCATGAAAAACAAGGCGTTCGCCCTCCGCACCTTCCCAGATCTCAATCTGTAAAGCGGACAGCAAACGCCCTATCTTTTCCGGCAGGGCAAATTCCAGATAAGCCTTGCCATTTTCCAGTTTTGTTGTAATTCCAAGATCGTCTCTCATCTGCATTTCTCTTTCCTGCCTTTCGCATTCTGTTACTAAGAGTTTTTGCAGATAACATTTTATTTATGCCGGGAATCCATCTTTCCCGCACGCTATTATTACATGGGACAAGACCTGCGGCCGGGCACTTCCTCTCCGGATACATAACCTGCATGAAATTCCATATTGATGTCCCGAAGCTCCTTCTTCCCGTCGATGTATGCCTGATACATTTCCGCCAGTCCCGAAGTACAGCCATCACAGTTGGCTTCCATATATCCCAGAGACTCCGCAACGATATGCTCCCGCTCTTCTTTTGTGGTATCCTTAATCAGATATCCTGCCATTTTCTTTTCCTCTCTTGTATTTCTTTTACAGCCAATGTATCACAGCAATCTGCCGGGTGCAAGTTTTTCTCTGCATTTAGAGTAATCGAAAATCTACGACCGAAGAATTCTCTCATAGATCTGCAAATCCTCATTCTTAAACACATTAAAGATCACATTTTTGACACTGCTGTCAGGAGTCTCCTCCAAATACTCCTGTACCGTCTGTACGGCAATCTGCGCCGCCTTGTCGTTCGTAAAGCAGGCACAATAAAGTGCCCCGGTTACCCAAAAGATACTATTGGGACAAACATATAAACCTGCAATTGAAATATTTTTACGTTTTTGTAACAATAGGAACAGGAACCTTCGTTATGACTCATTGAAAGGCCTGGGAACAACAAATGATATATCTGATGATGATCGACGCCGAAGAAGACAAACAAAAGTTTGTGATTCTCTATGAAACCTATCGGCACCTTATGATGAAAGTAGCTCTGAATGTGCTGAAGGATACTTTTCTTGCGGAAGATGCCGTACATGAGGCGTTTATAAAAATTGCGAAAAACATGGAAAAAATAGGGGAAATCGACGCCACGGCGACGAAACGCTACCTGCTTACCATAACGAAAAATGCGACTATAGATATTTACCGGAAGCGAAACCATCAATTTCAACGGGAAATCTATGTGGATGAGCTGGAAGAATGTAATGTCCCGGTGACTTATGCGGAGACGGATGTGGATGACGGAATACTGGACATCCTTAGGTGCCTGCCCGTAAAATACCGGGATGTATTTCTCCTCAAATACTCCGGCAATATGGACAACGATGAAATCGCAAAAGTATTAAACATCACCGAAGGAACGGCCCGGCAGCGATTATCCCGGGGAAAGATTATGATACAGGAAGCTTTGAATAAACGGGAGGAAAATAATGAGATCAATGGAAATAACGGATGAATGGATCTATCAGCATATGCCTGTGGTGGACAATGCCATGATAACAGCATTAGAAAATCAGGTTGATCGGGAATATGTATTTTCAAAACGTTTTGAACAAAAAATGCAAAAAGTGATCCGCCGGGAAGCCCATCCGGTGCTGACCGGTGCACAACAGCTCCTAAAACGCATGGCAATCTTTTTCACCGGTATCGTATGTGCCGGACTGGTTCTGACGTTAAGTGTGGATGCCTATCGGGATAAGTTTTTCATGACACTAAAGACCCTGCGCGAGGATGCTACGCATTATAACTACTCTTCCGAGGAAAAAGATGCGGTACTCACTCCCACGATACCGACCTGCATCCCGGAGGGCTATACAGAGACAGACCGAAGAGACAGTCCTCTTTTTTGTGAAATTTTCTATGAAAACAATGCCGGAGAACAGCTCATCTGGGAGCAAATGCTAATTTCCGCAAATAATGCCCTGACACTCGTATTAGACAATGAATACGATGCCGAAGAGGAACATGTCATCGGCGGTCACATTGCCACGGTATATACTTATGTGGATGGTTACGCCATGGCTTATTATGAAGCTGACAATTATGTATACGTGATCACCGCAGATCACATGACCGCCGAGGAAATGTTTCAGCTCATTGCCAGTATGGATATCTGATTGTATAATAAAATAAAAAGGAGGCAAGAACCATGATGCGAAATAAAAAATTAAGAACCGTTTTCTGCGGCATTCTGATTTTTCTGCTCGTATTTGCCTTATTTTGCCTTGGAGACTACGGGATCCGCTATTATCATACTCCCATCAAAAAGGATTATGACTATACCGGAACCGGAATGCTGGTCAGTCTGACGGAACCGGATACCTTCGAACAGGTATCGGTGGAGATCCACGGGAAAGCCTTACATTATCTTTGGGGGAATCAGGAAGACGCCATAGCGGGAAATGTCTGGATGAACGGAGAGAGGCTTTTCGTGGAAGGTGCGGATGACATGGGATTCTATGCACCTTTTATCGATGAAGAACCCTATTACTCCTGCCTGACCGAATCTGTAACAAATATCCCGGGAAATATGTTTCTTATCTCCCGGGATCTGAAAACCGTATTCTGCGGTGTACTTATGGATGGGAAAGAATTTCTGCTGATAATACCGGCAGAAAATAAATCGGATGCCGACCGTACCCTGAAATCCGGTCTGGAACAGTCCCAGCCTCTTTCCCGTTGGCTGAGTGACTATCCCTTATTCCTGTAACTGTCCGTCCACAATACGCACGATACGTTTCGCAGACTGTGCTACGCCCAGGTCGTGGGTGATCATAACGATGGTATTGCCCATATCGTTCAGTTCCCGGAACAGCTTTAGTACTTCCTTGCCGCTGGTCTGATCCAGAGCACCGGTAGGCTCATCCGCCAGAAGGATCGCCGGCTGTCCCACCAGTGCTCTGGCAATGGATACTCTCTGCTTCTGTCCGCCGGACAATTCGTTGGGCTTATGTCCGATACGATGATCCAGCCCCAGCAGTTTGATAGTATTTTTACACTTTTCTTCTGCTTCCTCATGAGTCATGCCACGCATCAGCAGGGGCATGATAATATTCTGCATGACATTATAGGTCGGGATCAGCTGATAGTTCTGGAAAATGAACCCGATCTTCTGGTTGCGTACCATGGTCAGATCGTCCTCCTTGGTCTTGTGGATTGCCATGCCATCCAGATAATATTCCCCACTGTCCATCACATCCATACAGCCGATCATATTCATTAACGTAGTCTTACCGGAACCGGAAGGGCCTAAGATTGCCACATATTCTCCCTTATTTACCTGAAAATTGATGTCCTTCAAAATCGGCAGACGCTCCTCTCCCAGCATATAGCCTTTATTTATATTTTTCATGGTGATCATTGCGTTTTCCATCATAATCCTTACACCTTTCGCACTACTCCTGATTTAAAGCTTCTACGGGGATCAGTCTTGATGCCTTATATGCCGGATAGAAGCCGAAGATGCTTCCGGTGAGGCCACCAAACAACAGCGACAATACTGCACCCTGTACCGACAGGGACACTCTCACGTTGAACAGCTGCACGAATGGCGTAATTCCAAGAGCCACCAGCACCCCCAGTACCGCTCCTACCAGACTGGTAAAACTTGCCTCCAATAAAAACTCCAACAGGATATCCTTTCGGGAGCAGCCCAGTGCTTTCAGAATACCGATCTCGTTGGTACGCTCCTTGATGGATACAAACAATACATTCATAATGCCGATACCGCCGACAATAAATACGATCACCGCCATGGAGATTAACAGTAATGTCAGTGTCTCGTTGGAAGCAGAGGCTGCCTCCATCTTGCTTCCGGCATCGCTGATGGTAAATGTGGTGTTGGGATAACTTTCTTTTAAAGCACTCTCCACCCCTGTCATTACAGTGTCCACCTGATTCGCATCTTCTGCGACCACGGTAATGGTTGGACTAATGCTCGTACCGGTAATGTATTTGATGCCGGTTTCGTAAGGTACATAGATCGCCGTATCCGGGCTGATGCCGGATGCCACAGTTCCCATCTCGGATAGTACCCCTGACACTATATAGGGGCGCCCATCAATATAAACTGTACCGTCATAGGCATCGTAGGCGCTTCCAAAAATTTCCTTTGCCACGGTGGCACCCAGTACGCACACCTTTTCCTTGCTCTCGTTGTTTTCTTCTGTAAGGAAATCCCCGATGGCCATTTCCAGATTACTGATGGTGGCATAATTGTCCTCCACACCGGCAATGGTGTAATAGGAAGCAGAGGTCATATCGCCTCCCTCCACCGATGCTGTAGTGGAATAAGAGATCGTAGTTGCAGAGATTCCCGATACAAAAGTCGCCAGATCATCACCGTCTTCACTGGTCAATGTCACGACTTCGCTCTCTTCCTCCTGTCCGAATCCGAAAAATCCGCCGAAATCCATTCCCCCGCCGGGACCACCGGACATACCGCCGCCGGAACCTCCTCCGGGACCTCCGCCCATATTTGTGACGGTAACGCTTCCTCCACCGCCCGGCATTTCAAAGCTAAAACCACCGCTGTCACTGCTGTCGCAGGAAATATCAATGGCTCCGGCATTCAGGTTCTTGAACTGCTCCGCCACTTCTTCTTTTCCGCCGGTACCGATTGCCAATACCAGCATAATAGTGGCAGATCCTACAACGATACCGATGGAAGTCAGGATCACTTTGAATTTATTCTGTGACAGGTTCAGCCACACCAGATGCAATATTTCGGATAATCTCATATTTTACTTCTTCCCTTCCATTGACCTTACTTTCCCACAGGTCTCCGCTCTACTTCGTAATGCTGCTTTCGATCAATACGGTATCTCCTTCTGCAATATCTCCGGAGATCTCCACGTTAGAACCATCTGACAGTCCTGTCGTTATTTCCTTTTTCACAATGCTGCCATCTGCTGTCTTCACTTTTACATAAGTCTTGTCATCCTCTGTGATAATGGCTCTGCGTGAGACATACAGCACTTCTTCCGTTTGTTCCGTAACGAAAGTTACATCTCCTGTCATGCCCTGGAACAGTCCGGAGACATCCCCTTCTAATGTGACAGTTACGTCATAAGTTATATTTCCACTGGAATCCGATGTCGCATCTCCGATAGCCGTCACTTTTGCCGTAAAGATATCTTCCGGATATGCCGTCAATGCAATATTCGCTGCAGATCCCAGAGAGATATCCGTCATGTCATCTTCATCCACCGTTACCGTTATGGTCACTTCGTCCATATCGTATAAGGTAACCAGAGAGGTTCCGGTACTGATCTTGTCTCCGGCCTCAAGCTCCACGCCGGTGATGACACCGTTGTATCTTGCACATACTGCATTACCATCGATATAAGTGCTGAACTCATTCCATTTTTCCAGTGTCTCATTATAGGTTTCCTGCTGATCGGACAATTCCTGCGCAAGATACCCCAGTGCAATGTCATAGGTCTCCTGTGCGGTATTGTAAGCCAGTGTCCGCAGTTTTTTTGTCTCAGCTACGGTCAGTTTCCCCTGCTCCAATTCCCGTTTTGCCTTATTGTAGGCGGTTTCGGCAGTAGTTACATTTTCCTCCGCCTGCTCTACTCTCTGTTCCAGCTCTTCCTTCTGCTGCTCCAGGGAATCTGCCGTGGACTGTGCCTGCTCCGTCAGCTGCGCATAATAGACATATCCGTAAGTATCATCTGCTGCATCGGTACTGTTCAGGCTGTATTTACAGTTCGACAATACCTGTGCCGCATCCTCATAGGCTGCCGTTACTTCTTCCAGCTGTGCCCGGTAATCTTCCAGACTGCTCTTCGCCTGCTCCAGCGTGCTCTCCGCAGAATCTACCGTATTTTGAAGTTCCTGCAATGTAGTACTGTACTCGGTATCAATATAACTGCCATAGGCAGTGCTGCTGTCATAAGTATATTTTGCCTGCTGTCTGGACAGGGTCTGGTCAGCCTCTACGGCCTCCAGATCTGCTTTTGCTTTCTCTACGTTGGACTGTAGTTCCTCTTCCAGATCGGAGACACTGTCTTCTTCCAGCAGGTACAGGGGATCTCCCTCGGACACCTGCTGCCCCACGGAGACCACTACCTCTGCCACGGTCAGGGTAGAATCGTCACCATTGCTGCCGGAGCTGCTGCCGCCCATATTGAAGATCTGACCAAACATGTCTAAGCCTCCCTGAGCTCCGCCACCGGAAGCACTCATGCCGCCAAATCCACCGGATCCAGAGTTGCTGCCGGCAGTACTACCGGAGGAGCCGCCGGAGGAACTGCTGCCGGAAGTATCCGTTCTCTGCAGGGCACTCATATCCAGATCAAAGGTCTGATCCACCGTACCGATGTCCACGGAGCCGGTCTCCGTCACACCTTTGACCAGTGTCCCGTATTTTACGGTGGTCTCTTTATAAATGACTTCCGTATCGGAACTACCGGAGAGACCAATGGCACCAGCCACTACAGCGATCACACAGACACCACAGACACCTGTGGTGAGCTTGCGTCTTTTCGACCAGCTTTTCCATGATCCAATCCGGCGCATTTGATTTCTTATATTTTCTTTGATCTTTTTCCCATTTTCATTCTGCTTCATAACTGTTCCCAATCATTCCTGTCTGTTTCTCAACATTTGCTCCATCCGCTTGATTTATTGTCCTCCGGGACCGCCCGGCATTCCGCCGCCGAAGCTGCCGGAATCACCACCCCCGGGACCACCCTGGGGCATTGCTCCTCCGGAAGGCATCTGTATATCCTCTGGCATAAGGGATTCATCGAATTCCTGAAGCTCCATATCACTGCCGACTGCGGTATCAGAACTGCTGCCGGAATCGGCAGTCTCCTCCGTACTCTTGACTTCTGCCTCGGAGCTGACCTTACTTGCCAGGTAGATGGTATCGCCCTCTTCCAGTCCTGACAGGATCTCAATGTCCACACCGTTGGTGATACCGGTCTCTACCTCTGCCAGTTCCCTGCCACCCAGTGCTGTCTTACGATAGACATAGGTCTTGCCGTTCTCTTCGACAATGGCCTTACGGGACACATAAAGAATATCCTCTTTTTCTTCCGTTACGAAAATGACATCTGCGGTCATTCCCCCATACAGCTTCTCCAATGCGCCTTCTACGCTGATCTCCACAGTGTAGCTTACGGTATTACTATAATCGGAAGTAGCCGTGGTATTGATGGAGAGGATGCTTCCGGTATAGGAATCCTCCGGGTATGCCGTAAAGGTGATATCTACCGCATCTCCCACCTGTAGGTCCACAATATCCTCCTGGGTCACATCCACGGAGATTCTCATGTCATCCGACGTTGCATAGGAAAACAGAGCTCCTGTCGTCGTCAGGCGATCTCCCGCTTCGTAGCTGACCTCTGTGATCACACCATCCTCTGTGGCATAGAGAATACCATCACTTCCGACGAAATCTTCAAAGGCCTGTAACTGTTCTTCCCGTTTTTCTTTCGTCTCTTCCGCTTCCTGTAAGGTCTCCTTCAGATCTTCCACGGTAGCGTTGTAGGTAGTCTGGGCGTTCTGCCCGTTGATCACCGCTTCCTGATAGGTCTCTTCTGTATCCAGCTTGTCAATTTTCTGTTTTGCCTGTGCTGCCGCCAGCTGGTTGGTAAGCTCAGCGATGGCATTTTCATTATCTGTTACCGCAGTTTCTGCCTGTGTCAATGCTGATTTTGCCTGTTGATATTTTGTTCTTGCGCTGAGATAACCGTTCTGGATCGTCATGAAATTCACTGTATTATCGGTTCCGGCACCTTCATAGCCTTCCTTTGCCGCTTCGTAGGTCTCCAACGCATCCTGATAATCTTCCTGTGCTTGCGTCAGTTTCTCCTGCAAAGATGCGGTATTCGCCTGCTTCTGCTCCAGCTGTACCTGCAGAGACGCCACATTGTTCGTCACGCTGGTCCCGGAAGTATTGCGGATGGATGCCGCATAGGAAGCACTGATTTTCTGGGTATCATAATCCGTCTGGCCTTCCAGCAGGGACAATTCATAAGTACTCTCTGCCTCCGCGTAGTCGGACTGTGCCTCCACTACCGCATTCTGCAACAATGCCCGAACCGCCTCCACGCTGTCTTCCGTAAATTTCAGAAGTTCCTCGCCTTCCATGACACGCTGCCCGCTGGCGGCGTAGATCTCCTCTATCTTCAGATATTTTTGTACGATATCATCGTCATCATCACTGTCATCCTCGTCATCATCACTGACGTCCAGATCCAGATCGTAATCTATGGATTTTGTGTTGTATTCCAGAGAGCCGCTCTCAGTAACACCTACCTTTAATGTACCACGCTCCACCGTCTCTTCCTTGTAGATCCACTGTTCTTTCTGAAGTAACGGTGCAATAAACACGGTATAGCAGGCTGCCAGGATCAGCAGAAGTAATGTGATCCCCGCCAGGATCAGCTTCTTCTGTTTCTTTGTGAGGGATTTCAGTTTTTCAAAATGTGGTCTTTTTAATTTCATGACTGTGTCTGTCCTCCCTGTTGTTCATTTGCATTTTCCGTAGATTCCCCGTTGTCGGAGCCGCCTTTCGGCATGCCACCGTTTTCCGGCACTTCTCCGCTGCCCGGGACTCCTTCCGGCATGCCACCGTTTTCCGGCACTTCTCCGTTACCCGGGGCTCCTTCCGGCATCTCACCATTTTCCAGCTTTTCGCCGCCTCCGGGACCGCCCTGCGGCATCGCATCGCCGTCGGACACATCGTCAGGTCTGCCCTGCATACTCTGTCTCTGCTGTAACTGCTTGATCTCTTCCTCCGTCATGCCGAAGACTACGGTGACGGATTCGTTGGCACTTAAACTGTCCTCCTCATCTTCTACATTGATCTGTACCGTCACGCTGTAAGTGACACTGGTACGGCTGCTAGACGAGGATACCGGATCAATGGCTGTGATCACACCGGTATATCCGCTGCCTGCGGAGGACTGCACATAAGCACTGTCGCCTACAGTCAGTTTTGTAATATCCGACTGATCTACCGATACGGTGACCGTCAGCTCCTTCGGATTGCTGTAAACGAATACCACTGCATCGGAAGTCAGAGCCTGCTCCGCCCGCACCATGGTCCGCAGGATCGTTCCGTCCTCCGAGGCATAGAAATATCCGTCTCCCACACTGCTTTCAAACAGTTCCAGATTCTCTTTGGCATCTTCATAAGTACTTTTCAGAGCTGCCAGATCGGACTTAGCTTTTTCCACCGTAGTATTATAATCGCTCTCTGCCCGTTCTGCGCCGGACAGGGAAGTCTCATAGGTCAGCTTTGCCTGCGCCAGCTGGATCTCGTAATCTTCCTTCGCCTCCGTGACGGCCTGTTGGAGACTGGAAAGCTTTAACTGCAAAGTTTGTAATTCAAAAGCAGCATTAGTTAATGCATCCTCATATTTATCTTCTGCTTCCTCCAAATCTTTCAGATTTTGTTCCAGAATACTGTAAAGAGAAGCTAAAATGCTGGCGTTGGAAGTTCCGCCGCTCTGAGGCTGCGCATTATTTCCGGAAACATCAACACTCAGCTGCGTTGATCCACCACCACTGCCAGTGACCTGAGACCAACTGATGCCCCACTCATCCATCTTGTCCGTCAGTGCTTTCAGGTTCTCATCATAGATTGCCTGATACTCATCCACTCTGAAATAACTCTTATAGGAACCGTCATTCACATAGGATTCATACTCTGCTATATCATCCTCGGCATCCTGTAATTCCTCTTCTGCCCTGGTCACAGCACTCTGCAGACTTGCTACGGTCTCATCATAGACTTCCTTCGCCTGTTGTCCGGTGAGAATGGCACTGTTTCTCGTATACTCCGCTGTGATCAGGTCCTGCTCATATTCGATAGCTCCGGTGCGATACGCAAGCTCCGCATCCTCCAGCGCTCTCTCCAGTTCCTTTCTGGCTTCCTCCACACTGTCCTCCGTAAGCTTTAAAATCTTATCTCCTGCAGTTACCTCTTCTCCGGAGGCCGCATAGACTTCCTCGATCTCTAGCACTGTCGTCAGATTTTCCACATCGAAGGTCTCCTCCGTAATGCCGACATTAGTGACCCCGGAGGCTGCGATCATATCCTCGGTGAAATTCAGTCCGGCCAGGTTATCCTGCAGAGTGAATTCTGACCGGCTGCTGTTTTTATGTAATATCATCACCGTTGCCATGGAGCCGCCGCTTAGTGCAAGCACCAATATCAGTGCTGTAATGATCCATTTTTTCCGGGCCTTCTTATTTTTCTGCCTGGCACTGTCCTTTTTATGAGAAAATATCAGTTGTTTGATTTCATTGATTTTCACGACGAACCTCCGATTGCTATTCCGTCCAAATTCCATTGTTTTCTCAAGCATAGTTGGATTTTGTATTGAAAAAGTGTTCACTCTGTGAAAAATCTGTGTCCTGTAGAAGCTTTCCCCCTGCCTGCTTCTATGCAATTGCACAAAAAGAAGGCCCTGTTAGATGCTGCTTTCGCAAAAGTCTCTAACATGACCTTCTATCATAAGCTTACGAATTCGTGCTATCGCGCTAATATGCCCGGAAAAACAAATCACCGCTTCCGGGAGATGCAGATATCCTCCAGATTCTGCGCGCCCTCCGGTCCGATGGGTCTGCCGCCCGTGGTGATGCCCCATCCTGCACGGATCTTGATAATATCGTCGATCTGTCCCTGGGACAACAACGTCTTCTTCCCTAAGATAAAGTTGTTCATCATCAGGATCTTCGCATAATATTCCGTGGTCTCCATGCGGTAATATGCCTGCATGAGATTGTCTCCCCAGGTCAGCGCACCATGGTTTGCTAACAGTACTGCATTGTATTCCCGACAATAGGGAGCTACCGCTTCCGGCACTTCCTCTGTGCCCGGCAGGGCAAAATGCACTAACGGCACACAGCCTAAGGACAGAACCCCTTCCATCAGCACCGGCTCCTCCAGACTGATGCCCGCACAGGCAAACGCCGTCGCCGTCAGAGGATGTGCATGTACCACGCCCTGTACTTTCGGGTTCTCTTTGAATACTCTGAGGTGCATCTTGATCTCGCTGGAAGGCTTGTGCGTTCCCTCCAACACATTCCCATCCAGATCCAGCTTCACCAGCATATCCTCTGTCATAAATCCCTTAGAAACTCCCGTAGGTGTTGCCCAGATCTCATTATCTCCGACTTTACAGGAGATATTCCCGTCGTTCGCTGCCACATAGCCGCCCTGATACATTCTGCGTCCTACCTCTAAGATCATCTGTTTTGCCTGTGCATCTGATATATATTCCATACTAATCTCCATTCCGCAGACGATTCCTTCCATCGGAGGAATCCGCCTTTTCCGTTCCAACAAGCATTAATATATTACCTTATTGCCCTTCTCCTTGTCCAGCTGATACAATACTTTCTCAATCCGGGATAATGCTATTCCCGGACATTTTTCCTGCTGATATTCCCAACAATCTTTTATGTATGCTTCCTGCCATATTCTTTCGTAACTAATTATCTTTCCCTAGGTATTGTACCACATTTCTATTCTTTTTTATGATACTAAAATACTTATGACCCGCCCCGATATGAGCATAAAAGTAGGATGATAATCCCTCGATATGCGAGTAGAGGGTAGGGTGCCATGTGCCAGTGGCACATGTTTAGCACGGACCGAAGCGGAATGAAATATCTTCTCATGTCTATACAAAAAAACGTCAAAATGCTATAATTAAATTTAAATCACTTTGCCAACACATACGAAGGAAGCATAGCACTATGACACGGAAGAAAGTTAAATTTTCTCATACCAAATGGCTGCTGCCGTTATGGATACTTCTTATCGGCAGTATTGTCTTATATATGATCGCTCATGCGGTACAGCAGGACGACTCCAGGCACATCCGCACTCTTGCGGAACTAAATGCTGTAACCTACGGTGATAACATGATCGCAGATCTGAATGCCGGTATCAATATCACGGATACACTGGAGCAGCTTCTGATCAGTACGGACGGCAGAATCGACAAATTTGATATCATTGCGGACAGAATGATGGCAGATTACGTCCGGAGCATCCAAGTGGCTCCCGGGGGCATCGTAACAGATATCTATCCCGCCGAAGGCAACGAAGCAGGTAAAATAGACCTGATCCATGACAAATACCGCGGAGAGACCGTAAATTACAGCATTGCTAATGATGTGCTTATCATACATGGTCCTTTCGAGCTGGAGCAGGGAGGACACGTCCTTTCGATCCGTAATCCAGTTTTTTTACAGGATGAGAAGGGAACTCCATATTTTTGGGGCATGACTATGGTTATCATCAAGGTTCCTGATATTTTTCAGCATTCCGCTGATGCCTTAACCAATTTCGGTTATCAATACCGGCTATCGAAGACCATCTCACCTCTGACCGATGAATATACCGTGGTAGACCAGTCGGAGGAGACTCTGATGGATCCCGTCTCTTATGATTTTACTCTGGGAGGCTGTAGCTGGAAGCTGGAAGTCATGCCCACCGGTGGCTGGAAGAATGGCACACTTTTACAACTGATAGTATTATGTGGCATTGCAGTGATCCTACTACTGGTGGTTCTAACGATATCTATACTATTCGTTGACGAGCAACGCAAAAAATTTCGCAGACTCTCTCTGACGGATTCTATGACCGGTCTCTTAAATCGTAACGGATTTAATTTGCAGCTGGAGGAGTATCTGGAGGGAAACAAGCAGAAAAACTGTGTCGGTATATTACTTGACGTGGATAATTTTAAATTTATCAATGATGTCTATGGTCATACTATCGGTGATCAGGTTCTATTGCAGCTTTCACAATCCTTAGTGCAGGCTTTTCCGGATAATTCCATTATTGCCAGAAATGGCGGTGATGAGTTCTGTATTATCCTGAAGGATTGCAGTGCAGAAGAGGCTGCCCCAATGATAGACGCTTTCAGCAAGGCGTCCCGCTCTTTTTCAGCCAAAGGCGTCGAACACAATTACAGCATTTCCCTGGGCTATGCGGAATACCCCGCCAACGCAGAAAAAGTCTCTGACATTCTCCGTTATGCTGACATTGCACTCTATGAGGTAAAATTACAGGGAAAACATGGTGCTTTGGCCTACCGGCCGGATTTCCACAATTCGAAACGGACACAGCTTGGTTTTTCATTATCGGATGTTTCTGACAACCTGCCGGGTGCCTTTTTCATCTACCGGGCCGAAAAGGAGGATGAACGCATCCTGTATGCTAATCAGGAAATGCTTCAGCTGACAGGATGTACGGATCTGGATGATTTTATGCATTTTACGAAACATCAATTCCGTAATCTGGTGCATCCTGAAGATCTGACACAGGTAGAAGAAAGCATCTGGCAACAGATAGAATCCGGCATGAACGGATACAATGATTATGTCAAATACCGACTTGCTGTCAAAGATGGAACTTATAAGACGGTTCTGGATTATGGGCGTATCGTGGAGAGTGAACATTATGGCTCGGTTTTCTATGTGTTGGTAGTGGATTGCGAATTTATCAAAACACACTACGATGATTAATCATAAAAATAAAAGAATAACAAACTTTCCTCCGGGGCATACTGGTTCCGGAGGAATTTTTATATGAAAGATCAGATTAAGTCTTACTTACAACGTTTGAATCACGGAGAAGCTCTGGAAAATGTCCAGACGGATTTCGTCCGGGAATGTAAGGATGTGGATCCTGCCGAGATTATGCATGCCGAGCAGGAGCTGCTGCGGGAGGGTACTTCCATCGAAGAATTGCAGCGGCTCTGTGATGTGCATTCCGCCCTGTTCCATGGTTCCACGACAGAAGAAAAAACTGCCAATGCCGAAAAAACAACAGCCCATTTTCCAGATGCCCAGAAACTACACTCTAAAGACATAAAGGACCAACGGCTCTCCGCCGCTGCCGCCCTGATTCAGATCTCCGGACATCCTCTGCAGACTTTTACGCTGGAAAATGCAGCACTGGAAAAGCTGATTGCTCGCGCGAGGCAGGCATTGGAAAATAATGGAATTACCGATGAACTGCTTGACGAGCTGCGCCAGATTGCTATCCACTATGCCCGGAAGGGAGACTTACTTTATCCACATTTGAAGGTGAAATATGGGATCAGCGGCCCCTCTGCAGTCATGTGGACAGTGGATGATGAGATCCTGGATGAACTGAATGCCCTTGCAAAACAAAAACACCAAAAAGAAACCGATGCATGGAAACAACGTTTGAATGCCGTATTGACCCGCATGGAAGAAATGATCTACAAGGAATCCAATATCCTCTTCCCCAACTGCGCACTGAATTTCTCGGAGGAGGAATGGTATCACATTTACAGGGATGCCAAAGATTATGCGGAATGCTTCGGTATCCGGGGTGATAGTTGGGAGGCTGCGGAAGCACATCTGACCGACACTGCCTCTACGGCTGACACCATGTCTGCGGAACACGCTTTTACAGGTAGTGAGACCAGAATCCACCTCCCCAGCGGCAGTCTGACCCTGTCGCAGCTGACCGCCATGTTGAATACGATTCCTTTGGAGATCTCTTTCGTAGATATCGATAATATCAATCGCTACTTCAACGAAGGCCCCAAGGTGTTCAAGCGTCCCGGTATGGCATTGGGCCGGGAGGTCTTCACCTGTCACCCGCCTAAGATCGAAGAACGGGTTCGCCGCATTATCGGAGAATTCCGTGCAGGGAATATGGACCAGGTACCGGTCTGGATGGACAAGGACGGCCGGACTTTCTTAGTGACTTATTATGCCGTCCGGGATAAGCAGGAGCAATATCTGGGAACGCTGGAACTGGTACAGGACATGGAGTTTGCAAAAGAGCACTTCCGCTAGGACAGTGCTCTTTTTACTTTATTATTCTACCGTCACGGACTTGGCCAGATTTCTAGGTTTGTCTACGTCGCAGCCTTTACCAATTGCGATATAATACGCTAAAAGCTGTAGCGGAATGATTGCAAGCGAATTAGCAAAATAAGGATCTGTCTCTGGAATATAAATGACATAGTCTGCTGCCTTTTCCATCAATTTATTACTTTCGAATGTAATTGCCATTACTTTTGCCCCTCTGGATCGTACCTCTGTCATATTACTGATCGTCTTCTGGTACAGCTTCGGTTGTGTGGCCAAAGCTATTATCAAACTTCCCTCTTCAATCAACGAAATTGTTCCATGTTTTAATTCTCCCGCCGGATATGCTTCTGAATGAATATAGGAAATTTCCTTTAATTTCAAGGATCCTTCCAGAGATATTGCATAATCTATTCCCCTTCCAATAAAAAAAATATCTTTAGACCCTGCATACCGATTTGCAAGATACTGTATTTTTTCTTTCTGTCCCAGCAATAGTTCAATTTGATCCGGCAGATGCTGCAAACATGTCAGCATAGACTCATACTGATTCTGCTTCATTATTACCTTCACTCGTGCAAATTTAAGTGCCAGAATATACAGTGCTGTCAGTTGTGCACTATATGCCTTAGTTGTTGCCACTGCAATTTCCGGTCCCGCCCAGGTATACATAACACTATTTGCTTCTCTGGCAATTGAACTTCCCACTACATTAACGATTCCAAGCACCTTAAATCCTTTTTTTTGCGTCTCTCGAAGTGCAGCCAGAGTATCCGCTGTCTCCCCGGATTGACTAATCACAATAACCATATCGCCCTTCTGCAAAATAGGGTCTCTATAACGAAATTCACTGGCAACATCTACATCCACTGGGATTTGCGCTAATCCTTCTATTATGTACTTTCCTGTCATACCAACATGATATGCCGATCCACATGCCACAATATGGATTTTCTCTACTTTGCATAATTCATCATCGCTAATTCCCAACTCATTAATAACAATTTCATTCCCTTTAATTCTAGGTAAAATCGTATTATTTACAGTAGCCGGCTGCTCGTAGATTTCTTTCAGCATGAAATACTCATATCCTGCTTTCTCTGCCGCATTGACATCCCATTCAACAGTAACAGGTTCTTTCACTAATTTCTCTTCATCTATTGAGTAAAAACACATACCTTCCTTTTTTAATTCTACTACTTCCTGATTATCTACATAATATACCGTTCTGGTATATTTTAAAATAGCAGGAACATCGGATGCAATAAAACAACCCTTATCGTTCTTTCCCACAATCATAGGACTATCTTTTCTAACTGCATAAATTGCTTCTGGATGATCCGCAAACATAATACCCAAAGCATAAGACCCCTCCACACGATGCAATACTTTTATGATAGTTTCCAAAGGATTTCCCTGGTAATAATAATCCAGTAAATGAGCTAATACTTCTGTGTCGGTATCAGAGATAAATTCATAACCCTTATTCTGCATTTTCTTTTTCAGAATTGAATAATTCTCTATAATTCCGTTATGTACCACTGCAATCGTGCCTGTTTTGTTCCTATGAGGGTGTGCGTTTTTCTCACTTGGCGCTCCATGAGTTGCCCACCGTGTATGTCCGATTCCGGAAAATCCTTTCAGCCTTTCTCCTCCACAGGTCAGATTTTCCAAAATCTTCAATCTTCCTACGGCCTTTTGCGTAATGATCTTCTCTCCGTCAAATACTGCAATTCCTGCGGAATCATATCCCCGATATTCCAATTTAGATAATCCATCCAGAATAATTGGTGCTGCCTGTTCCGTTCCAATGTATCCTACAATACCGCACATAGCTATCGATCCTTTCCCAAAATCTATTTTATTTCTTCCAGATAATGTACTGCATCCAGTTTATTCAGTTCAGAAATCACCTCCGGATGGTACATATTTTTCTTCAGATCAAGTTTTACAAACAACACAATGTCTTTGGCCTGCAAAGACTGTCTCTTTTGCTTTTCTACCGTTTCCAGCAAATATCCCTTGTTCTCTAAGAAGTTATAAAGTTGTTTCATCCCGTTTGTTTTATCAACTTCCATGTATAGCAGTAACATATGCTTATGTTCATCCATATAATGACTCCATCGGGTCATCACCGACAAAATAAATGTAATTGCCAAAAAACCGCAGACACTGCCTGCCATATAGCCGGAACCAATCAAAATTCCCAGGCATGCCGTTGTCCATAATACCGCTGCTGTTGTCAATCCTCTCACATAATTTTTTCCAGTAATCAGGATACTTCCAGCTCCAAGGAATCCAATGCCACTGATGACCTGTGCTGCCAGTCTTGCCGGGTCTCCATTCCCATATACCGTAAACAAATACTCATTCGTAATCATGACCATGGATGAACCCAGACATACCAAGGCAAATGTACGAATTCCTGCCGACTGTCCATGAGCTGCACGGTCCAGTCCAATCAGACCTCCGAACAGTGTTGCCAATGTCATTCTCAGGATAATTGATATTAAATTAAAATTTTCAAGATATTGTACAATCTCCATTATTCATAGCTCCTACCACATAAATGCCCCCTTTATTGGTATTACATAATAATTCTCCATTATATACACCACATGCCTCAATCTCTTCGTTCCTAAAAACAGATTCTCCAAAATCATATCTTCCCGTGATCTTTCGCTGTTTCAAATCAAAAATCCGCATACCATTGGGGAAATCTGCTCTGCCAAATCCAAAAGTATAATAGATTTTCCCGTGATATACCATTCCTGCCTGTGTTGCGCCAATATCATAATCTGTTACAAATTGATCCAGAATATCTTTTTTTGTAAGAATTACCTTTTCTTTTGTAATCTCCGGCAAAGGAAATGTCGTAATAATATACGCATTTTTACTGTCATATTCTCTGAGTTTTGTACGATATCTGGCTGACACTATATACAACACTTTCTTTTCATCATCTGGAAGAAAAGAAGGCCATCCCCAACAGGGAGCTTCATACAAATCCTTTGGTCCATAGGTATCGTTTCCGGATAAAATAATTGTCTGCCGAAGTACAGAACTATATCTTTCATTCTCTTTATGGATCTGTTCTACCACGCATCTGCCATAATATCCCTCCTCATCCCTGCCTCCATCATTCCCAGCTGTGATATAAATCGGAGGATATTGTTCTCCTCTTTCCGGTTTACTCAGGAAAAGTGCCTGATTTGCATGATTAATATAAGGATCTCCTGAACCCTCTCCGGTGTAAGACTCCGGTAAAAAGTGACCTACTATCTTTTTTTCTTTCAAATCCATCACATCACAACTTCCACCATGATAATATAAAAATGCTTCGTCTCTCCAAATTGCCATACCCTGTTGGCTTCTGGCAGATTTTTCATAACGTGTAAATATTGACCCTGTCACCTTTTCTACCATTTCGCATCTCCTTGTTCTTATTACCATTGTCTTTGTTTCAATTTTTTCATAACGTGATTTTCCATGCCAAAATAATCATACAATCTGTCAAATTCTTCTCCCATGCTTTCATATACACGATGATATTCCTCCTGTGGTGTATACACTTCAAAATCTCGGGACTGCATATTTGCTGATGCCGCAGATAATGCCGCATGTCTGACCGCTTCGGTCTGCGGTCCTTCTTCTGCTCCACTCCCATAACCACCTTTTACAGATGGTAATGCTGCTGCCGCATAAATTGCCATGCCTAATGCTGGAGCCTGTTCACATCTGTGGACTATAATCTTTTTCCCTGTTACATCCGCGTAAATCTGCATAAAAAGAGGGTTTTTCTGTGTAATTCCTCCACACGCATGAATTTCTTTCAGGGGAATCCCATATTGTTCTACTTCCTTGAAAATTCTTTTTACGCCAAAAGCACAGGCTTCCAAAAGTGCACGATAGATTTCTTCCGGCCTGGTTTCCAATCCTAATCCCAGAATCAATCCGCTCAATTCCTGATCTGCCAGACAAGATCTGTTTCCATTCCACCAATCAAGTGCAAGCAATCCGTTCTGTCCCGGTTTTAATTTTTCTGCCTGTTCCGACAACCAACTGAAAATGTCCTTTCCGGCTTCTCTCGCCTGCTCCTGACAATATCCGGGTACGCTGTTCTTAATAAACCATTCTAGGCAGTCCCCCGTAGAGGCCTGACCTGCCGCATACCCGATTAATTCCGGCAGATCACAGTAATCAGCTATACTGCATAATCCCTGTATTTCTTTTCTGCTTTTCCCTTGAAAAATAATACCGGTGGATGTTCCTACGACCAAAAGTACTTTTCCTGCATCGGTAATACCCAGTGCCGGTAGTCCGGCATGTGCATCCATTTGTGCTCCAGTTACAATAGTATCGGCACATAACTTCAATTCCTCCGCAGCCTCTTCCGTTAATGTTCCTGCCTTTTCCCACGGATATATATACAAGGCATTTTTTGCTCCCAACTTCTGCTCAGGAATATTCTCAAGTTCCGGAGCTATCTCTGCAAAAAGTCCGGCTTCTGGATATCCCTGCTTCTCTCTCCATAATCCCTTACACAATGCAAAGGAGGCACTACGGATCTGTTTTCCCGTAAGCTTACATAACAGCCAGTCTGCTGCTTCCAGAAAATAGGCAGCTCCATCATATACTTTCCTATCCTTTTCAAAGATCTCCAATACTTTAGGAATCAGACACTCTGCAGAAATTCTGTTTCCGTACACAGCCAGCAATTCCCTGTCATATTTTTTAAGCAGTTCCGTCAGTTGTTCTGCCCACGGTGATGCGGAATGATGTTTCCACAATTTTGTATAGGCATGAAAATGCCATCGATATTCTGCTTTTTCTGACAATGGTATTAGATTTCTATCTACTGGTAATACGGTACTTGCTGTGAAGTCAATACCCATTGCACCAATTTCTTTTGGATCTACACCAGACTGTTCTATCAATTTTCCTGTCAGCTGACGTAAAGCATACCAGTAGTCCATAGCATCTACCAATACCGTATCCGGCGGCAACTCTTTACTTCCCACATCCGTGGCACTCAAAATGCCTCTTTTATATGCTGTCACAGCCTCTGTAAGAATTTTACCATTGTTAAGGGCAACTAATACTCCTCTCGCAGACAGAGATCCAAAATCTAATCCGATCACATATTTTTTTCTCATACATTTTACCCTTCCGGAAGAATTTTTAACCCTTAACCCCACTGGTGGCAATTCCTTCTACAAAATATTTCTGACAGGAAATAAACAAAATAATAACAGGTACTATAGCAATAGTTGCTGCTGCCATTGTAAGATCATATCTTTGCAATTCATCCAGTAAATACCAGCGGATTGCTTGTGCAACTGTATATTTTTCCTGTTTGGTAATAAAGATCAATGGAGACAGATATTCGTTCCAGGATCCAATAAAAGCAAGAATAACCAACGTAATCATAGCAGGCTTGGTTAATGGCATTAATACCTGTAGGAATATCCGGAAATGTCCTGCACCATCGATTTTTGCAGCTTCCATTAAATCATTGGGTAATCCGATATAAAACTGACGCAACATAAAAATAGCCGTCGTTGAAAACCAGAACGGTAAAATACAGGACCACAGAGTATTATAAAGCCCCATGCTCTTAAACAACATAAATCTTGGAATAATCGTTACCTGTCCCGGAATCATCATAGAAGCCAGAAACATCATGAACACAAAATTTTTTCCCTTAAACTGAATTTTAGCAAAAGCATACGCTGCCAGAGACGCTATGGCAATCTGTCCGACCGTAGAAAAAAATACAATAATAATGGAATTGCCGTAGGATTTCATCATATTTACATTTTCTACGCACCATACCTGCTTGAAGTTCGACCACATGGGCTTTGCTGGAAGCCATTTAAAGGGATGGGCAAAAACCTCATTTGTAGTCTTAAGTGCTGATAATCCCATCCATATCAATGGCATTACAAACAGAATTGCTATAGCACTTATGATAATGGTTTTCACTATACAAATTACCAGTTTCCTTCTGTTAATTCTCGGCTGTTTTTCCATTTTTCCCATTTCAATTTCCTCCAATTTAGTAATGAACCCATTTCTTCTGACCTATAAAATTCACTATTGTTACTGCCAGAATAATAAAGAACAATACAACAGCTTCTGCTGATGCATAGCCGAATTTGTAATCCGAAAAGGCATTGCCGTAAATCAGTACTACCATAGAGGTATTTTCCTTTGCCTGCGTACCGGTAGTCATAATATTAATTGCAGAGAAAACCTTAAAAGCTGCAATCATACGAACTACCACAAGATAGAAGGTTGTCGGAGAGATCATAGGAAATGTGATTTTCCAGAACTTTCGAAAGCTATTGGCTCCATCAATATCAGCCGCTTCGTATAATTCTTTTGGTACGTTTTGTATTGCTGCCATATAAACGATTAATTCAAATCCGATGGCCGACCAAATCAGGATCAAGACAATAGGCACTCTGGAAAGAGAAGGATTCGTCAGCCACTTCATTGGCTCCGATATCATATTTACCTTCATCCTGTCTCTTATACACA
>OJRQ01000197.1_pt1 | contig 46525 bp, 36 predicted proteins | sample 1599271 | NCBI WGS metagenome assembly OJRQ01 (sample SAMN03922533, study PRJEB24848) | human gut metagenome | isolation source: stool sample | host: Homo sapiens | place: Germany | collected 2010-05 | reverse complement strand
TATAAGAGACAGCCGTTGTTCAGTGCCGTGAAGAACGCTGAACCGTACATGCAGAAACCGTTCAGGAGGAAAGAGAAGGAAAAGAATCGGAAACCCCGGACGGTGAGCGTGGCTAAAGTTTCATCGTAGCCGACAAAAATATTCGCCAGTATGGGAGCGGCGAAGTATGCGGAGGTGGTGAGGAAAAGACCGGCACCGGCAATGACGGTGAGGCTCTTTCGGAAAATGCTCTGCAGTTCATCATCGCGGCGGGCGCCGTAATTGTAGCTTACGATAGGCGCGGTCCCCATGGAGTAGCCGATGAAAATCGCTTCGAAGAAGAATGCCACATACATGATCACGCCGAAGGCGGCGACGCCGTCTGTTCCGGTGATGGTGATCAGCTGATAATTGTAGAGCATGGAAACGAAGGACATGGAAATGTTTGTCAAAAGCTCGGAGGAGCCGTTTGTGCAGGCCTTCCAAAGTGCGGAACCATCCCATTCCGGGTTCACCAGTTGAAGAGAAGATGTATTCCTTTTTAGGAAGTAAATCAGAGGGAAAAGACCGCCTGCGTATTCGCAAAGCACTGTGGCGAGGCCGGCGCCTAAGAGGCCCCATTTGAAGATAAGAATGAAAAGGGCATCGAGACCGATATTCATTACACCGGAGAGGATTGTCATGTGAAGACCGAGAGAAGGTTTTCCTGCGGTGACCATGAATGATTGGAACACCCGCTGGAGGACAAACATGGGGAGGGAAAGAAGAAGCGTGCGGCCGTAAAAGACACTGCATGCAAGTACTTCACCGGATGCACCCATGGCGGAGGCAAGAAAGGGCATGAGGAAGTACCCCAGGGCGGAAAGAAAAAGGCCCCCGGCGAAAGCGGAAAGGACGATGAGAGAAAAAAGGCGGTTCGCTTTTTCCGTCTGTCCTTCACCCATGGTCTTTGCTACAAGGGCGCTGCCGCCTGCGCCGAACATGAATCCGACACACGCGAAAACCATGATGGCGGGAAAAATCAGGTTGACCGCGGTGAATGCCGTCTTGCCCACATAATTTGATACGAAAAATCCGTCGACCATGGTGTAGGTGGAAATAAAGATCATCATCACCACGGAGGGCAGGACGAAACGGAAAAGCCGTTCATAATTGAAACGGGAAGAAATATCTATACTCATAAAATATCCTCAGCGGCAAATTATCTTTTGTTGGTTCATGGAAAGCAGAACGAAATAAGCCGTTGATTCAAAGCGAAAGACACTGCGGTTGTTTCCATAAAAAGAAATGCTTTGCATCGGCAGTCAGTTTTATTTTTTGTGCTTCCTTTTTAATTTCTTTCCTTTCTTCAGCTTGAGCGCATTGTTGTCCAGTGTGAATACGGGAGGTTCATCAGCGGCAAGAGCAAGAGGAATACCTTTCAGTTCCGCCAGCTCTCTTACAAGGGCATCCTTGCTAAGTTTCAGTTTTTCTATTTCCGCCACGCGGAGTTTTTCTTTTTCTCTTGCAATTTCTACGGGATCTCCGCCGATACCCCAGCTGTCCGTGTCCACTTCTTCAATGGTGACGACCGTGGTCTTCGGATTTTTGTTCAATACGCGGGCGAGGAGTTCCGTGGCTCCTTTGATGAGTTCTGCTTTCTGCTCGGCAGTAGTGCCTTCACGTGTGATTTTGATGTTGATGTAGGGCATGGGATCCTCCTGTCTGCAAATGATTCAAATATTTCTTTCATTATACCATGACAGGAGGGTCTTTTTATTTGACACACAGGGAACCTTCCTGTAAAATTTAAAAGGGATATATAAAGTATCTTCGCCCCCGGTGGGGCTTTTTTTATGCATAAAAAAGCTCCATGCAAAGCATTCTGTGAAAAGGAGAGGCAATGAGCAGATTTTATGATGTGGTAGTTATCGGCGCCGGACCGGCGGGTATTTTTACCGCTCTTGAACTGGCGGATACCGGCGCGTCTGTCCTGATCCTTGAAAAGGGACTGGATATCCGTGAGCGGATAGCGCTGAATCGTGACAAGAATGCTCCGCCGAAAGACCGCAGGGCGAATATCGTCTGCGGCTGGGGCGGCGCGGGCGCGTTTTCTGACGGGAAGCTGACGCTTACTACGGATTACGGCGGCAATCTTGATGATTATATGAATAAAGGAGAGCTTGCCGGTTTAATTTCCTATGTGGATTCGGTGTACTGCAGGTACGGCGGCGCTGAAAGAAAGGTATACGGCGATGAGTTTGCCGAGGAAATACATGAACTGAAACGGAAATCCGCCGCGGCGGATCTTATGTTTATCCCTGCCCGCATCCGCCATCTCGGTACGGACGTGAACAGCGTCATTCTTGCCAATATGCGCGATTCTCTTCCGTCCAATGTGACCGTTATTTCCAAAACAGCGGCGGACAGAATTCTTGCGGACAAAGACGGAACGGTTCTCGGTGTGGAAGCGGGCGGGGAGACGTATCGCTGCAAGTACCTTGTGGCGGCACCCGGCCGTGAAGGGGCGGAGTGGTTTATGAAAGAAGCCCATGCGCTCGGTTTGGAGACACAGTCAAATGCGGTGGACATCGGTGTCCGTGTGGAATCTCCCGCAGAAGTGTATGAACCGATCACAAAGATCTGTTACGAATCGAAACTGGTGTATTTCTCCCGTTCCTTTGATGACCGGGTACGCACGTTCTGTATGAATCCTTACGGTTTCGTGGTGACGGAAAATAATGCGGGGCTCCAGACAGTGAACGGCCACTCTTTCGCCCATAAGAAGAGCGGAAATACGAATTTCGCCATTCTTGTTTCCAAACAATTTACCAGCCCTTTTAATGAACCCATTTCTTACGGGAAATATATCGCATCCCTGGCGAATATGCTCGGCGCGGGACCAATCGTCCAAAGGCTGGGTGATCTTCGTGACGGCCGCCGTTCTACGGTAGAAAGGATACGCCGCGGCCTTGTCCGCCCCACCATGCCGTCCGCGACGCCGGGAGATTTATCTTTAGTCTTGCCATACCGCTTTTTAAAGGATATCATGGAGATGTTCGAAGCGCTGGATCAGGTGGCGCCGGGAGCAAATTCCAGGCACACTCTTCTGTACGGCGTGGAAGTGAAATTTTATTCTTCCCGCATGGCGCTGACGAACCAGCTGGAAACGAAATTCAGAAACTTCTTCGCAATCGGCGACGGAGCCGGCATCACGAGAGGGCTTGTCCAGGCCTCGGCGGCCGGAGTGGTGGTGGGCAGAGAAATCTGTGCCAGGGAAGGAAAACCGAAGGGGGATATGTAAATGATTCCAAGGTATACAAGGCCGGAAATGGCAAAAATCTGGGATGAAAGAAATGAATGGCAGACCATGCTTGATGTGGAAATCGCTGCGTGCGAAGCTAATGCGGAGCTGGGACGTATTCCTAAAGAAGCGGTGGAAGTGATCAAAGCGAAAGCGGATTTTGATGTGGAACGCATTCATGAAATCGATCGTGAAATTAACCACGATATCATCGCGTTCCTTTCCGCTGTCGGAGAATATGTGGGCGATGAAGCGAAGTACATCCATATGGGCATGACTTCTACCGATGTGAAAGACACGGCGCTCAATGTGCAGATCAAACAGGCATCTGACGTGCTTATTGCCGATTTGGAAAAACTGGCGGAAGTCCTGAAACGCCGGGCTGTGGAATTTAAATATACACCCACCATCGGCCGTACCCATGGCGTCCATGCCGAGCCGACTACGTTCGGGTTGAAAATCCTCCTGTGGTACAGCGAAACTTTAAGAAATATCGAGCGAATGAAACGGGCCGCTTCTGAAATGGCGGTGGGGAAATTGTCCGGCGCTGTCGGTACTTATGCGGATATTGATCCGTATGTGGAAGAATACGTCTGCAAAAAAATGGGACTGACTCCGGAAATCGTAGCAACCCAGGTCGTACAGCGCGACCATCATGCGGAATACATTACCACCCTCGGCGTCATTGCGGGCACATTGGCACAGATCGCCCTGGAAGTCCGCCATCTGCAGAGAACGGAAGTAAGGGAAGCGGAAGAATATTTCAGTCCCAAACAGAAAGGATCCTCTGCCATGCCCCACAAAAGAAATCCCGTCAAATCGGAACGGATCTGCGGCATGGCAAGACTCGTGCAGGGGTATGCCCTTCCCGCTTTTGAAAATATACCGCTTTGGCACGAACGGGATATTTCCCATTCCTCTGTGGAGCGTGTCATGATTCCGGATGCAACTACCGCATTAGATTATATTCTGGCACAGACGACCGATCTGGTAGATAAACTCCTGGTGTATCCGGAAAAAATGCTGGAAGATTTGAACATGACCGGCGGATTGATTTACAGTCCCCGCGTTCTGCTTGCCCTTGTGTCCAAAGGCGCTTACCGTGATACCGCGTACCGCTGGGTGCAGAGAAACGCCATGAAACGCTGGCTTGAGGGGGAAGATTTCTATGAAAATCTCTGCAAAGACGAAGATGTGAGAAAATATCTGTCTGAGGAAGAAATTAAAGAGTGCTTCGATTACAAGCCCATGCTTATCCATGTAGATGAAATATTCGCCCGGTTCGGCTTGTAAGAGCGGAAGACGGATGTCAGAAGACAGAGGTCGGATGCCGGAAGTCGGATATCAGAAGACAGCTATGAGCCGATAACTGTAAGCTGATATCTGATAATAAAGAATCACTGTATTATTAAAAGGAAGGAAAATGTGTAATGGCAACAGCTATGGTCATTGGCGCCCAGTGGGGCGATGAGGGGAAAGGAAAGATTGTAGATTACCTGGCAGCAAAAGCGGATGTCGTTGTCCGTTCCCAGGGAGGGAACAACGCGGGACATACCGTTGTGACCGGCGGCAAAGCTTATCCGCTGCGCCTTATGCCGAGCGGCATTATGTATCCCGGTACCATCTGTATCGTCGGTACGGGCGTTGTCGTTGACCCGAAAAGTTTCCTTGAGGAAATGGAAAAGCTGGAGGCCCAGGGAATCAACGCGAAGCATCTCCAGATTTCCACCCGTGCGCAAGTCGTATTTCCCTACCATATCCGTTTGGACGAGGCAGAAGAAATGAGAAAAGGCAGCCGGAAGCTGGGGACGACGAAAAACGGGATCGGGCCGTGTTATGCGGACAAGATCAACCGCATCGGTATCCGTATGTGCGACCTTATGGATAAAGAAGTTTTTGCGGAGAAATTGAAATACAACGTGGAGCAGAAAAACATGCTTCTGGAAAAACTTTACGGGATGGAAGGTTTCGACTACGAGCAGATGCTGATTGATTACCTGGGATATGCGGAAAAGCTCCGCCCCTATGTGAAAGATACGAACTACACTGTCCAGACCTTGGTCAGAGAAGGAAAGAACGTTCTTTTTGAAGGCGCCCAGGCATCCATGCTCGACTGTGACAATGGCACCTATCCTTTCGTCACGTCATCCCATCCGACGGCGGGCGGTGCATGTATAGGCGCAGGCATCGGGCCGCACATGATGCAGAATATCTTCGGCGTGGTGAAAGCGTACAGCACCCGTGTCGGAGAAGGGCCGTTCCCGACAGAACAGGTGAATGAAATAGGCGACCGTATTCGGGACATTGCTCATGAATTCGGTACGGTGACCGGCCGTCCCCGCCGTGTAGGCTGGCTTGACGCCCGTGCCGTCCGTTACGCGGCGGCGCTGAACTCTTTCGATTATCTGGCGATTACCCGGCTGGATATCTTAGACGAGCTGGAAGAAATCAAAGTCTGTGTCGGCTATGAATATGAAGGAAAACCGGTTAAAGAATATCCGGCAGACCTGAAATTTCTTTCCAAAGTTACCCCGATTTATAAAACCTACAAAGGATGGAAAGAAAAAATCAGCGCTATCCGTGACTACGACAGGCTTCCGGCGCTCTGCAAAGAATACTTGGCGGATATTTCTAAAGAAATCGGCGTCCCCATCGGCATCGTTTCCGTGGGGCCCAGCCGTGAAGAAACCATCGTAGTGAAAGATGTATTTTAAGAATAGAAAAGTAAGCATATAAAACAGAAAACGCGTGTCCTGAAATTGAAAAGCAGGAGGCGCGTTTTTGTATTTCTTCAAAGAAAAAAGCTCCGCAAAGGGAGCCGGTTTGGAGCGGATGATGGGAATCGAACCCACGTATTTAGCTTGGGAAGCTAATGTTCTACCATTGAACTACACCCGCATATAAAATTGTACTTTACTATTGTAGATGATTTTATCGAATAAATCAAGATTTGCAGGAAAGAAAACCGGGCAAGGGGGAAGGATGGACTTTTCGGAGCGTTCCTGTGATTTACGTGGACATGTGAAAGATGATTGTTTATAATATCTTTTAACCATTAAAAGGTTATTTGTTTTTCTTTCGTCGGTACAGAGATAGGAGGTCAATGGAGCATAGCAGAACGGAAGGAATGTTTAGTTTGTTGTATTGTGTTTTGATGCAGTGGAGTGTTAGGAGGATTATTTATGGAAGAAGAACAGAAAAAAGTAAGCGGGGCTGCCGCATTGCCCAAGGTGGGATGGAAAGGAATGCTTGCTTTGGCTTTCGGTATCCTTTTCTTTGCCGGGGTTTTTGCCACGGTACAGGGGGCGGAATGGCTCAAAGCATTTGATTACAGTACGCTCATCGGTAAATTCGGTACGATGAAAGATCCGGCAAAAGCAACTTTTGTCGGTATGGGCGGGGTAAGCGCAAGAGGAGGATTTATTTTCGCGCTGTCACTCATTCCTTCCGTTATGCTGGCCATCGGTGTTGTAGACGTGCTGGATCATTATGGCGCTCTTTCCGCGGCGCAGAAACTGATGACGCCGCTCTTTAAACCGCTGATGGATGTACCCGGCCTCGTCGGACTGGCTTTGATTACCGATCTGCAGAGTACCGATGCCGGCGCGGCTCTCACCAAAGAATTATATGATGACGGCCTTATTGATAAAAGAGAACAGACCATCATTGCAGCGTGGCAGTATTCCGGAGCGGGGACGATCAGTAATTACTTTGCTATTGCAGGTGCGCTTTTCGGATTTATCCTCTGCCCGATCATTGTCCCTGTTATCATCATTATGGTCATGAAATTTGTCGGTGCCATGATTTGCCGCTTTGCTCTTGATACTATTTATAAAGGAGATTTCAAAAATGACAACTGAAACGAGACCGGTACAAATAAAGCCTAATATTTTTGATATCTTCATCGGCGGCGCCAGAAAAGGCTGGAATCTGGCTACACAGAACCTTGTACCGAATATTTTGATGGCCTATGTCATCGCCTATATTTTAAATATTCTCGGTGTTATGGATTTCCTTGGATACTGGCTGGGGCCCATCATGGGCATCTTCGGCCTGCCGGGACAGTCTTTCGTTATTCTTCTGACCACCTGGCTGTCCTGTTCTGCAGGGGTAGGTGTGGCAGCTTCTCTCTATGCGTCGGGCATCATCAATGGGGAACATGTGACGATTCTCATGCCTGCGCTGATCCTGATGGCTTCCCAGATCCAGTACATGGGCCGGCTCCTCGGCCTTGCCGATGTACCGAAAAAATATTGGCCCCTGCTTATGGTGATCAGTATTTTCAATGCATTCATTGGTATGTTTATCATGAAACTGCTTATGCCGTTCTTTAATTGATTGTCTTACGCAAGAGAAAAGGAGGAAATCATGGCAGATGTATTTACCCATTTTAACTATCTTCATACTATTCCTGAAATAGGGATGAAAGAATTTAAAACTTCCGCTTATGTGGCGGATGTGCTGAAACAGCTCGGTTATGAAGTGGAAACACAGGTCGGCGGGGCGACAGGCGTCGTCGCGGTCTGTGACAGCGGTAAACCGGGACCTGTTCTCGGCCTTCGCGCGGACATGGATGCTCTTGGGACGAAAGACGGCGGCGCCGCCCACCTTTGCGGGCATGACGGACACATGGCCATGCTTCTTGCGGCGGCGGAAGAAATCATGAAAGAGAAGCTGGTCAGGAAAGGGAAACTGAAACTTCTTTTCCAGCCGGCGGAGGAAACGAGTGAAGGCGCTCTTTCCATGCTGAAAGGCGGTGCTGTTGACGATATTGAAATCCTCATCGGCATGCATGGTCGTCCCATCCAGGAGTGCCGTGTGGGAGAAGCGGCGCCCGCTTTGTATTACAGCGCTGCGACCCATGTGAAAATCGACATCACAGGCGTGCAGAGCCATGGGGCCCGCCCCTATCTCGGCACCAGCGCGCTTGACGCGGCATGCCTTGTTGTACAGTCAGCCAACGCTCTCCGCTTTAATTCCAATGTGGTGTACAATATGAAAGCGACACAGATCCATGCGGACGCAGGTGTGGCAAATGCGGTTCCCGGTACGGCGACGATCACGTTTGATCTCCGCAGCCGGGATAATGACGTGATGGAACTGATGATTCAAAAACTGCGGGGTGCGGCGGAAAATGCGGCCGCTTCCATTGGCGCCAAAGCGGACTTCACCATCCTGCACCAGACACCGGCGTCCATTATCACACCGGAAATCACGGAAATCATCGGAGAAGTGATTAAATCCGAACTTGGCGAAAAAGCCTGCATTCCGCCAATCGTCACCGCGGGAGGAGAAGACTTCTTCTGGTACCCGAAAATGAAACCGGAATTGAAAACGGGATTCATCGCATTGGGCGAAGATGCGGAACCGGGACTTCATGATCCCGCCATGCACTTCAACCATGACGCCCTTCCCTATGGCGTAAAAATTCATAAAGGCCTCGTGAAGAAATTCCTTGGCTGACGGATTTCCCATATAAAAGACCCGTGCTGTATCTATCTGCAGATATGGCGCGGGCCTTTTATATTGCTGCCGGAAGGGTTATATTCGCAGAATGCCTAAGCCGGTTTCTTTTTTTATGTGCTGCTATACCATGTTTTCTCCGGAAGAGGAAGATGGAAGTGCTATAAGAGGAGTAACAGGAAAATGTACGGGCCGCGTATTCCGTGCAGCATCTGCCTGCGGTTTAACAGGACGGAAGGATGGGGTATAATGAGTTAAATGATATATGTTATCAATTGAGGAGGGATTATGAAAATTGATTTAAGAGGCGTTTCTGAAACGCTTTTGGTTACGTTGTATATGCGTGCCAAGGATGCGAAAAGCAATCATCCTTTTCTGAATGATCAGAAAGCGGCGGAAATAATCAGCCGTATGGATTATGATTTTTCCGCTTTTGACCGGGTATGGATGTCATATTATGGAGTATTGGCACGGGCAAAGCTGATGGACCGTGAGGTAAGGCGGTTTATGGCGGATAACCCGGGATGTGTGGTGGTATCTGTGGGCTGCGGGCTGGATACCCGGTTTGACCGCGTAGATGACGGGCAGGTGCGTTGGTATGATTTGGATGTGCCGGAGGTGATCGATCTGAGACAGCAGTTCCTTGCGGAATCGGAGCGTGTAACCTGTATTTCCGGGTCGGCGTTTGATCCGTCATGGACGGAAAAAGTGGAACGCGAGGGCCGCAGGCTGCTTATCCTTTCAGAAGGCGTGATGATGTACTGGGAGGAAGCGGAAGTACAAAAATTTCTTTCGATTCTGTCAGAAGGGTTCGATGAGCTGGAGGCGCATTTCGACCTTCTGTATAAAGGACTCGTGCACCGGTCGTCCCGCCATGACGTATTGAAACGTATGCAGGCGGAGTTTAAATGGGGTGTGACGGACGGCAGCGAAGTGGTACGGCTGGCGCCGGCATGGAAACAGCTGGACTGTATCAATTTCACTGATGAGATGAGGCATATGCTGCCGGGGTGGAAAAAGCTGCTTGTTCCTTTTTTCTATCTCACCAATAACCGTCTGGGAAAGTATGCGTACAGGAAGTATACGGACTGATTTTGTAAAAGAGACTTCATTCCGGTGTGTATCCTCTATTGTGCAAACAGCGGGAGGGGAGCGATAGAATACACAATGATAGGGATAAAAGAAAAGGTTTCAGGTATAAATTTTTCTTTAAAATATGCATTCTGTCGAATTAGAAAAACTGTTGATTTTGATATACAATAAAGAAAAGTATTTTGCATTTATTTCTTATTTTTGTACCTGAGGAGGTGTCTTTTATGAACAAATGGGTAAGTGTCGTTTTATGTATCTGCGGTCTCGGATTGGGTGGTATGATGCTGACTGGTGATTCCGACGGCGGACGGGTGCTCATTGAAAATGCGCCTTATATCACGGACGGGAAGATCAATCCCAATCATGAGGGTAAGGTGGTCATTGTCGCGGACAAGATGGCGACGGAAGAACCGGCAGCTGATGAAGAACTGGGTATTTCCTTTGATTCTCCCATACTCAAGAGGAATGTGCATGTGATGGTGGAGAAGGGAAGCGGAAGTGACATAAAGAGAAGCTGGGAAAGCATGGCAAGCTCCAATATCGCCCGAATGTATAAGAGCGCCCCGCCTGTCATCACCTTTTACGGCGTGGTGAAAGCAGGCGATTTTATTCTGGATAAGACACTCCTGAAAAAATTTGCTGCCGGTGTGAACGTGAATTCACTTCCCCGGACAGTTTCCTATAAAGGAACTCCTCTTTACCATGAAACAGAATCCGGGATCCACTATCTTACGAATCGGGAACAAAACCTGGTCTTCCCCCATCTGGACGGTGATTACAGAATCTCCTATACGAAGTCTTCTTTAGAAGAGAACCAGGAGAAAACTTTGGTGGGAATTCAAAAAGGGAACAAGCTTCTGGGTGAAGGAACGGTGGACGGTATCGAATTTTTCGGACAGGAGTGGAACGGTATTCTGACCAGGGAGAAAATTTTAAAGAATAATGACAATTTTGATTTCATTCTTACCGTTTTAGGCTATGCGCTTTCTGTGGCGCTTATCGCAGACGGTATATATTCTTTTAAAAAATCTTAAGTAAAAAGGAACCTTAGTGGGAAAGCTGCCTGGTATTTCATTTTTAACAGAGTGATAGATTCGTTTTGGAAAGGACGGGTGCGGCTATGCTGCTTATGGGTGTGAAAGAAGAAAATGGATGGCTTTGTTCTCAATGGAATCTGACTTATGGGACAGGCTGGACAGAAATTACTAAAGCGGTGAAAACGGCGTATCCCTATTATGAGAATGTGGAAGTCCTGGTAGACAACAGAAAAGTTGATCTGCGGTCGGCGGAAGATGTGCTGTGTCTGGAAGAGGGCGGGGATATGGTTATCCGGGGGACTTCTACAGTCATCAAAGTGCCGATGATGGTCAAGTTTTATAACCAGCTGCAGAGAGTGGACGTGTGGGTGGCGTGTGCCACGGATGAATTTAAAGAAGTGGATTATAAATCTTTCAACTTGTCTATGGGGCAGTATATGGACAGTATGGAACTTGCCATGTATTGTTGATTGGCGGGGCGTTGCAATGATGGGAAGGCAGATTTTCTTCCGCCTGCCTGAAAGGAGAATGTATGGACAGCGGCATGTATACGGAAAGAGAAATGCAATGTGTGAAAGAAGGTATAGGTGCCGTCCGGTCGGTGCTGTCGGGGACGGATACGGAAGCGAAACGGCGCCTGCTTTTTTATCTTGACTGGTATATGGATCCCTATTACAAGCAGGATATTTCGGACATAAAAAAAGATTTGAAGGAAATGCTGGAAACGGTCGCGGTGTCTTCCAATGAAGAGGATATCATTGATGAAGCCCTGCATCTCCTGGAAGGATATACGGATCCGCCATATCCGATACTGGCGGCGTACTTGGGGAACTTAAGTGGAAAACATAAACCGAAAGCGCTTTATCTGCTGCAGGGGGCAGGATAGAGAGCTTTCGGCAAAACAGGAAAAAGAGAAGAAATCAGACATGGAAAGCATGAAGCAGTATTTCTGCTGTATCATGATGTCAAAAGGCGGACACTCTTTATTAAGGAGCGGCCATGATTGCGGAGAAAAGAATGGTTTTGAACGGTTCGATCAGGGAGCGTGTTTGGCAGATGCTCTCCTGTGGAGGTTACAGCAGGAACAGGAAAGTATCTTCTGACGGCTGCGAGGCACTGTATGCAAAAGCCGGCGTACCGTTTCTTCCGGCGGCAAGAAGGTTTTATGAGCGGTGCGGCGGTCTGTTTTCAGATTGTGAAATAATTTTTGAAACTGGTTCAGACAGCCGCGAGTTTTATTTCTACCTGTATCCTGATATGGGGGAAGGCGCCGCCGTCGAGCTGTATAAGGCGTATTATGACGAGGGAACATTTGCCGGAGAAAGAATCTGCGGGGAAGCGCTTGCTGCTAAGGCGGCGGCAGGAACAGAAGTTTCACCTGTCGGAATTATTGGGTATTATTATCCTGCAACGGTGTATGTGGCGGAGAACGGAATGCTGTATTGCGTCCATGAGTATGAATCTGATGTCCGTGTATTTGCGGATGTTGAAGAAATTCTTGCTGATGAATTACAGGTGCATAGGCCGATACGGATAGAAAGGCGCCGTTGATACGGGTCGGCGCTTTCATAAAAATGGAGAGGACGGCATGGATAAGGAAGAGTTTTGCAGTGCCTATATAACATGGTTTCCTGAAAATGAAGGAAAATACAGGGAGCATAAAAAAGAATTTCCTCATATTCTACTCCATGTATTCTCTGTATTCGCCATAAATATCCCTATGGCAGAGGCCTATACAGGCAAAGACCATGCGGAGTTTGAAAAATTTTGCTCTTTTATTGAGTATGTGTGGAGAAAAGCGGATGATGAAGTGCTGAATGTACTTGATACCACGGTGCTGGAAGGGATATCTGAAAATCTGCCGATGTGGACTGCTTTCGGGAATTGCATTCATGAAGATTTCCGGACTTACATCAATACCGTCCTGATCAGGCAGAATGTCATGATGTCTGATGTGCCGCCGCTTTGTTAATCGGCCCGATAAGGATGGAATATACTGCGGGAAGACAGTAAGGAATCCTGCTTATGTACACATCTGCGGGTTTCTTTCCGCTGCATTCTTCTAATGATTTGCAAAATAGGATAAAATAAAGAATAATAGATCAAATCCCGATCAGGGGAAGATGTATTATTTAAATATTTAAACAGGTAAGACAGAAAGGAATATATATGGATCAGAAATTTGATACGATTGTCATCGGTTTCGGCAAGGCGGGAAAGACGCTGGCGGCGAAACTGGCAAAGCAGGGTGAAAAAGTAGCGCTGATTGAAAAGGATGCCCGTATGTACGGCGGTACATGCATCAATGTGGGCTGCATTCCCTCCAAGCGTCTGGTGCTGGAGGCGGAGCGGGCGCCTGCCCATGATTTTGAAGTGCAGAGTGAGTATTATCATGTGGCGGTGCAGGAGAAAAAGAAACTGACAACAGCACTCCGTATGGCCAATTATAATAAGCTCATTGATGCCGGTGTGCAGGTCATCAACGGCACGGCTTCTTTCCTTGACGGAAAAACGATCGGGGTAAAAGGCGCGCACGGTACGATGCAGACGCTTTCCGCATCCAAATTGATTATCAATACCGGCGGGCGTCCGATAATTCCTGCTGTACCCGGTGTGGAAAACAACCGTTTGGTGTTCACGTCTGAAACCATGATGGAGAATGAAACACTGCCCCGCCGGCTGACGATTATCGGCGGCGGATATATAGGACTGGAATTTGCTTCCATGTATGCCCGTTTCGGAAGCAAAGTGACGATCCTCCAGAACGGTTCTGTATTTCTGCCGAAAGAAGACCGGGATATGGCGGAAGCGGTTGAAAATGTATTGAAATCTTATGGCGTGTCCGTCATTACGGGAGCCGGTCTGAAGGAAATCAAAGAAGGGACGGCGGTTTATACAAAGAACGGAGAGGAAGATACGCTGGACGGCGATGCCATTCTTCTCGCCACGGGACGCGGGCCGAATACGGAAGGTCTTCATGCGGAACGGGCCGGTGTGGAATTGACAAAGCGGGGCGCCGTCGTTACCGATAAGCATCTGCGGACAACCGCGGAAAATATCTGGGCGGCCGGCGATGTGTGCGGCAATCTGCAGTTCACCTATATTTCTCTGGATGACAGCCGCATTATTCTTTCCGATATGCAGGGTGATGGAAGCCGTACGACAGAGAACCGCGGTGCTTTCGCTTACTCTGTCTTCATGGAGCCGTCTTTTTCCCGTGCAGGCCTTTCGGAGAAAGAAGCGGCGGATAAAGGGCTGAATTACCGCGTAGTGCGGATGAATACCGATATGATTCCGAAAGCGAAAGTTCTCCGCAAGACGACGGGGATGCTGAAGGCGGTCATTGATAAAGACAGTGGGAAGATTTTCGGTGCGGCACTTTTCTGTCCCGAATCTTACGAAATCATCAATATGGTGAAGTTAGCGATGGATCATGATTTGGATTACACGGTGCTCCGTGATTTTATCTACACGCATCCCACCATGTCCGAAGGGCTGAATGATTTGTTTGCCTTATAAAAACGGATAACGGCTGGCGGAAACCGGAAAACGAGAAGGCGGATAAATCTATCCGGAGTCCGGAAAAAGCCTGACAATAAGGACAGCATATCTTATTTATGAGATGTGCTGTTTTTTCTTTTACTCAATGGAGTATGTGATAAGAAAACAGAAAACAGATATCAGAAGACAGAAGACAGACGCCAGAAGACAGAAAACAGAAAACAGAAAACAGGAAACAGAAATCAGAGCACAGAGAACAGATAACAGAAACCAGAGGACAGAAATCAGAAAACGGAAATCAGATATTAGAAGACAGATATCAGAAAGCAGATATCAGAGAACAGACGCCAGAAAACAGAAAACAGAAAACAGAAAACAGAAATCAGAAATCAGAAATCAGATATCGAAGCTGTGGGCGGGCATCTGCTTGAAGGTGAGTGATCTATCGCTGCCTGCAGTTTTTTTATTTCCCCAGACGGGAGCGTTCCGGAATATGCTTGGGAATGATCCTTTATGTGTCTCCTGCCCATGCATTGAAAGATAAAATGAAAGCTGATAGTATATGTGTACTGTTTATGTCGGAAGAGGGGAATAGGATTGGAGCAGAAACGGGAAAGCGGGGCATGGAAGGCTTTTCAGGAAGCGTTTCCTTACACGGTTCCTATTTTCGCAGGATTCTGGTTCGTAGCGTTTTCTTATGGGATTTATATGCATTCCATGGGGTTCGGCTTTCTTTATCCTGCCCTTATGGCGGCATTCATTTTCGGCGGTTCACTGGAGTTCGTCGTAGTGACAATGCTTATGAGTCCGTTTGCCCCGCTGGATGCCTTTGTTATGGCGCTGATGGTGCAGTCCCGCCATTTATTTTACGGTATTTCCATGCTCGAGAAATATGAAAACATGGGGTGGAAGAAACCGTTTCTCATGTTTTGGATGTGCGATGAAACATTTGCTTTGAATTACACAGCCACAGTGCCGCGTGATGTGGATCGGGGCTGGTTCATGCTCTGGGTATCCTTCCTGAATTATTTCTATTGGGTCAGCGGCGCTACGGTAGGCGGACTTTTGGGATCGCTGGCAGCATTTGATACGAAGGGGCTCAGTTTTGTGATGACTGCGCTTTTTGTTGTTATTTTTCTGGAACAGTTTTTACGGGAGAAAAAACATTATACCGCAGTGATCGGCGGCGTGTCGGCAGTGGGGTGTCTGGCTGTTTTCGGCGCGGAGTCGTTTATACTTCCGGCCATGGGTCTGATCCTGGCGGCGATTACGCTTTTGCGGAAGCCGATTGAGAAAGCAGGGGGATTTTTATGACGGAAATGCCTTTATATGAACAGGTTCTCACGATTGCTGTCTGCGTTCTGGCAACAATGGCAACACGGATGGTTCCTTTTTTTCTTTTCCGGCCCGGGAAAACTCTGCCCGCTTATATCCAATACCTTGGGAAGGCGCTGCCCTCGGCGGTATTTGCCCTTCTTGTGGTGTATTCGCTGAAGGACATTCATTTCTTTTCGGGAAATCATGGTGTACCGGAGGCGCTGTCTCTTGCGGTGACGGTCGCGGTTCATGTGTGGAAGAGAAATATGCTTCTTTCCATGGCGGCAGGTACGGCATGCTGCATGGCGCTGACAAGGGTTTTATAGAAAGCGGTAAATATGGAAAACCGGGGAAATATTTCCTCGGCTTTTTGAATCTCTTCCTTTGGAACTTATTCATTTGTACGCCTGCGATGATTTGCTTTATAATCATGGGGAGGCAGCCATAAATGCTTTGAGAGTTTAAAATTCCAAGAAGCATGAAAACAGCAATGAACAAGGAGATAAAAGCAATGTTCGGTTCAATGGATAAGATATTACAGGCGCTTGAGGCGGAACAAATCCGCCGCCTGAACCTTACAAAAGAAGATTTACAAAAATCATACCGTAAATTGGCGGAACAGAATTTTCCTGACGATCAAAGAATCCGATTTATTGCTGATTTAGGAGCCTGCAAAGATGCGGCATATCATTATCGGCTTATTTGTAAAGACTGGGAAGAAGATAAAAAGCTGCATTTAGAAAGCAGCTTTGATCAACACGGAAGAGAAGGCCTTGCGTTTTTATTTAAACAGCTGGATACAGTCAGGGATGAAAAGTTAAAGATATTGACCGCGTTTCTCATGGCGGGAACTCTTTCCAAGTTGAAGCATAGAGATTTTTATGTATCATTCTGCAATCGGCTTATTCCTGTTCTTGTTTCACTTATTGATACAAATGAAAATATTCTTCGCCGTAAAATTATCATCGCTTTCGGGTGGATAGGCTCATCAAAAGAAATTGATATCTTAACAAGACAAATATTCAGGGATAAAGATGCCCTTTGCCGGGCATGGTCTGCAGCAAGTCTTATGCAGATGTCATTTCATAGAGTGGAACGGGAAATGCTGCGGGCGAAAACAAAAGAAGTATTTGTTCAAGCCATTACAGAAGAAAAAGACTTGTATGCCTGCGGGATTATGATAGAAGCAGCGCAAATATTGTTCAGCAAAAAATGGATATCTTCAACTGCTGTAGAAAATATGGAGCCTGAAAAGATAGAGAAAGCAAGACAGTCTGCCATCAGGTTTTTGAGCAAGTGTTAGATAAAAAATATAGAAATGCAGGAAACAGTCAATCAAAAATAATGGTTTACTGTTTTTTGCTGTTTAAAAGTGGAAAGGGTGTCAAATGGAAAATACCAATAAATCAAAACGGTACCTGATAAACGCTTCGTACGGCGCATGTGCGGAAGCGGAACAGTTTTTCCTGACGGCGGGGACAGCATACTGCATGGCGCTGACGTGTTTATTGTAGAAACCGACAGCAAGGGCGGGAAGGATGTTTTATCCGATACGGATCTCTATGCGGCTGCAGTGCGGGGAACCGGAGGATTGATAAGGATAAGGAGGTAAAGTATAATAAACGGGAATGCTTTACGGGTGTGGAGTATTGTCTTTACATGTAAGGAGGAACGCAGAGTTGTCTTTTTTTTCGAAATTATTGAAAGTAATAAGCCATAAGAAATATCAAAAAAATCCGTTAGGAAAGAAACTTTCTCCTTTGCAGCAGTCTGTTTTGAATATAGGTGCTGTGAATGCGGAGCAGACCATGTTTTACTGTGATTCATTGGAAACCGGCTCTGAGAAAGAGGAAATTAGAAATAATTTAGCGGCTTACTATGATATTATTGATGAAGAAAGCGCTTTGCATACGCTGGAATGGCTGCTGGAACGAGGACACCGCGTATACTTTGATGCGATTAAGTTGTTTTCTGCCGGTATATCGCCGTCTATTACCGATGAAATCCTGACACCGGATGAACAACTCGACACACCCCGTTATATGAAGAATATAAAGGAGATGATAGAATCCCTGACAGAAAAAGGATATATCAGTTCCCAGGCGGATTTACGGAATCAATCTGTCCTTGCGTGGGACATGGGGCGGCTGGTGCTGATCGCGCGCTGCTGCTTTGAATGCGGATATATTACGGAAGAAAAAGCATGGTGTTATATGGAAGAAGCACATAAGAAGTGCTGCGCAGTGTATGGCGACTGGAAAGAATTTGCGGCGGGATATGTGATCGGCAGGTGCATGTGGGGCGGTATGAAGCAGATGCCCGGCGGAATCATGGGGATCGCAGAAGGACTGCTCCGCGATCAGGAAAGTCCCTGGCAAAAAGTACAGTTGCATGTATTTGAAATGTAAAGGAGAGTATTTATGGGTATGGAAATAGCATTGATACCGGCAGCTATGTTTATCGTGGGTATAGGTATGATGATTTACATGAAGAAAAAGAGGGACAGCCTGGCGCCGGGATATGCACAGCAGGAAATGAAGAGGTTCGTGAAAGAAATGGTGCCGCAGTTATCTGAGGAAGAATTTCATGTGATTGACTGCCCCTGGAATGCGGAGCATCATTTTGTTATCGCTTATACGGACGAAAGTATTTTCTTTATCCCCGCCCTTCCCAATCCTATGACGATGAAAATTATGAAGTACAGCGGGGAACGTGGAGCCGGACTGGGCAGTCTGGTCAGCCATACCATTCTTGGCAGTGATTCGGCGGACGGTGTAGAAATGGTGCCGGCCAGTGCCGTTTCCGGAGTGGAAATTGATGAAAGTGCAAGAAAGGTTCGCATTGCTGTCGGAGACGAAGTGAAAAAGTATCACTTCAAGGAGAAGGATTGTTTTGGAGGAGACCACGCGGAAGCGCTCCGTGATTTCTTCCGCTTCCTGCGCGGCATAAGGGCGTGATCCTGACATAAAAAGGAATACCGATAAAAGGACCGGATTTCATGACAGGGGAGTCCGATCCTTTTTGTATGCTCCTTTCAGCTTGCCGGGGGATGACCGGATGTTCACGGCTGCGGCCGGAAATGATTGTCCGCATGAAAAAATTTCTTCAACAGCGTTTTTCTATTGTTCAGAGGGCTTGAAATGTGTTATTATACGCAATAAGCTATTAAGGACAGATCTTTTCCAAGGTGGAAGAGAAGTTCTTTTTCGGACTCGTCCGTCGGGGACGGTTCCTGTGGAAGGAATGGAGGGAGCATTATGGCAATTAAGAAGAGAATGGTAGGGATTGTCGGCGTAGGACATGTAGGTGCCCATGTAGCGTTTAACCTGGGGATGATGGGGATTGCCGATGAAGTGCTTCTTTGCGATCTGAAAGAAAGCAAGGTGACAAGCGAGGTACAGGATCTGAATGATGCGGTCATGTACATGCCGAATCATGTCATTTACAAGGCGTCCGATTATGCGGGGCTGAAAGACTGCGATGTCATCGTGAACGCTGTGGGCGATATCACGCTTTGCGCTTCCGGCAGCCGCGACGGGGAATTGGAAAACAGTGTGAAACAGGTGGCCGATTATGTCCCGAAGGTTATGGCCGCCGGATTTCACGGACTTTTTGTAAGTATCACGAATCCCTGTGACGTGGTGGCGAATCTGATCGCCCGTAAGAGCGGCCTGCCGAAGGGGCATGTCATGGGTACGGGGACACTTCTCGATTCTTCCCGTCTGATTCATGCGATATCGGAACAAACGGGCCTTGATTCCCGCGGCTTTACGGCGTTCATGCTTGGAGAGCACGGAAATTCCCAGATTGTTCCCTGGTCGCAGATAACTTTTTACGGCAAGCCTCTGTCGGAAATGGAAAGTGATCCGAAGTTCCGGTTTGATAAAGAGGAAGTACAGGAACGCACTATTAAAGGCGGATGGGTGACTTATTCCGGCAAGAAGTGTACGGAGTACGGCATTGCTTCGGCGGGAGCGACTTTGGTCCGGACGATTCTTCATGATGAAAAGCGCATTCTTCCCTGTTCGGCTCCGCTGGACGGCGAATACGGCGAATCCGGTATTTTCTGCGGCGTGCCGGCTGTTATCGGTGCGAATGGCGTAGAAAAGGTGATAGAATACAATTTGACGGAAGAGGAAATGACCCGCTTCAAGGCGTGCTGCGCGACGATCCGCGCGAATATCGCCAAGGGCGACGCGATTCTCGGCGAATAAGGAAATGAAAGGCTGTGATGGAAATGTCACGGCCTTTTTTTGCCGGCGCAGGCGTTTTATTTCTGTAATCGATGGTTTTCTATTGAAATGTACATCGGCGCTGAGTACAATAAAAAATATATATGCCATTTTTATCTGAAAGAATGCAATCGACACATAGGGGGAGTTGCTTATGAGGAAAATCCAGAAGGTCTTGGTAGCTAACCGGGGCGAGATCGCTATCCGTGTATTCCGTGCCTGCAATGAGCTGGGCATCAGGACGGTGGCTGTTTATTCCAAAGAGGATGTACTGTCTCTTCACCGGAACCGTGCTGATGAAGCGTACCTGGTAGGGGAAGGAGATAAGCCGATTGATGCTTACCTGGATATAGAGGATATTATCCGTATCTGTAAGGAGCATCATGTGGATGCTGTCCATCCCGGTTACGGATTCCTTGCGGAAAATGCGGAGCTGGCGAAACGCTGTCAGGAAGAAGGACTTATTTTCATCGGGCCGCGTGTGGAACATCTGATCATGTTCGGTGACAAGGTAAATGCCCGTATCCAGGCGGAAAAGGCGCAGATTCCCATGATTCCCGGCACAAACGGTGCTGTGGAAAGCTTTGATGAGGTCAGAGCTTTTGCCGAGAAATACGGTTTCCCTGTCATGATTAAAGCGGTCAATGGCGGCGGCGGACGGGGTATGCGGAATGTGGACCGCATGGAAGATCTGGAGGAGGCGTATCACCGCGCGAAGTCGGAAGCGAAAATGGCTTTCGGCAGCGATGAGGTGTATGTGGAAAAATGTATCATGAATCCGAAGCACATCGAGGTGCAGATTTTCGGTGATGAAGCGGGACATGTTATTCATCTGTTTGAACGTGACTGCTCTATCCAGCGCCGCCATCAGAAAGTTATTGAAATGGCGCCTGCCTGGTCGCTTCCGAAGAAGCTGCGTGATGATATCTGTAATGCCGCCGTCAAGCTGATGAAGAATGTCAATTACCTCAATGCAGGGACGGTAGAGTTCCTTGTGGATCAGGATGAAGAACATTTCTATTTCATTGAAGTGAATCCCCGTGTGCAGGTGGAACATACGGTCACGGAAATGATTACCAATGTGGATATCGTGAAGACACAGATTCTTATTGCTGAAGGCTATTCGGTGGATAGTCCGGAAGTGGCAATCGGTCTGCAGCCGACGATCTGGTTCAAGGGGGTGGCGATCCAGTGCCGCATCACGACGGAAGATCCGCAAAACGGCTTCATGCCTGATACAGGCAAGATCATTGCCTACCGTTCCGGCGGCGGGCCCGGTATCCGCCTGGATGCGGGTACGGCGTATACGGGAGCGGTGATTACTCCTTACTATGATTCACTCCTGGTCAAAGTAACGGCCCACTCGCTCCATGCGAAGGATACGATATACAAAATGCTCCGCTGCCTTGATGAATTTCGTATCAGCGGTGTGAAGACAAATATATATTTCCTTCAAAATATGCTCCGCACGAAGGATTTTCAGGAAGGTCTCTGTGATGTCAATTACATCGACCGCCATCCGCAGCTTCTGGATGAACCTGAAGCAATCAGCGACCGCGGTACGAAGCTGCTCCACTATATCGGAGATATCACCGTCAACGGCTATGCCGGGGCGGGTGCGAAAGAAAAACCCGATTTCGCTCCGGTAGCGCCTCTTTCGGCAGAGGGGGAAACAGTACCCCGCGGTACAAGGCAGATGCTGGAAGAATTGGGGCCGGAAAAATTTTCCAAATGGGTCATGGATCAGAAAGAACTGATGATCATGGATACGACATATCGTGATGCCCACCAGTCGCTTTTGGCGACCCGTGTGAGGACACACGATATCATGAACGCGATCCGTTACACCGCATGTCATGTGCCGCAGCTCTTCTCTTTTGAAAACTGGGGCGGCGCGACATTTGATGTGGCCTATCGTTTCCTTGACGAAAGTCCCTGGGAACGGCTTCGCCGGATGCGTAAAGCAGCGCCGAATATCCTTTTCCAGATGCTTACCCGCGGCGCGAATACGGTAGGGTATACGAATTATCCTGAAAATGTGGTCCGCCATTTCATTGATGAGGCGGCAGATAATGGGATTGACGTGTTCCGCATCTTTGACTGCCTGAACCAGCTGAGCCACATGACGATTTCCATTGATGAAGTCCGCAAGAAGGGCAAGCTGGCAGAAGCGTGCTTCTGTTACACCGGGGATATCATGGATCCGAAGCGGCAGAAATATTCTTTGAAATATTATACGGATCTGGCGAAGGAAATGCAGAATGCCGGTGCCAACCTGATCGCTGTCAAGGATATGGCGGGACTTTTGAGACCGGAAGCCGCATACGCTCTTGTGGCGGCGTTAAAAGATGCTGTGGATCTTCCGATACACCTCCACAGCCATGAAGGCGGCGGACTGACGCTGTACAGCTATGCAAAGGCGGCGGAAGCCGGCGTGGATATTGTCGATGTGGCGACAGGCGCGCTTTCAAACGGTACGAGCCAGCCGTCCATGACGGCGCTGTACTATGCGCTCCAGAACAATCCCCGTCAGCCGAAACTGGATATCGAAGCCTTGGAAACGATTGACCGCTACTGGCAGGGCATCCGTCCCTACTATGCAGGGGTGGACAGCCGGATGGCAAGTCCGAATACCACGCTTTTCCAGCATGAAATGCCGGGAGGTCAGTTCTCCAATCTCCGCCAGCAGGCGACTGCGGTGGGACTGGGAGACCGCTGGCCGGAAGTCTGCCGCATGTATGCCAGAGTGAATATGATGTTCGGCGATATTATCAAAGTAACGCCGTCGTCCAAAGTGGTCGGTGATATGACACTCTTCATGGTGCAGAACCATCTGACGGAAGAAGATATTTATGCGAAGGGGGCAACCCTTGATTTCCCGCAGTCCGTGGTTGATTTCTTTGATGGGAAACTGGGCGTTCCTTACGGCGGATTCCCTGAAAAGCTGCAGAAGATTATTTTGCGCGGGGAAGAACCCCATCTGGAATCTCATCCGCAGGATGTGGACTTCGCTGCGGTGAAAGCAGAAATGAAGAGCAGGCATATGTCCACGCGGGAAGAAGATATTTCCTCTTACTGTATTTATCCGAAAGTTTTCAGTGATTATATGGACCGCTATCATCAGTATGGCGACCTGTCCGTCCTGGATACGCCGACGTTCTTCTTTGGCATGAAACCGGGCGAGGAAATCCGAGTGAATATAGAAGAAGGAAAGATGCTCCTTATCCGTCTTGACGGAATCACGAAACCTGACGGAGAAGGAAACCGCCGTATCCAGTTTGAGCTGAATGGCATGCCCCGTGAAATTAAAATTCATGACAGGCATGTGGCGGAATCTGCAGTGACCGCAAGGAAAGCGGATAAGGATATTCCCGGCGAGGTAGGGGCGACCCTGTCCGGTTCCGTCGTGAAAGTGCTTGCGGAAAAAGGCGGGCATGTGAAGAAAGGAGAGCCGGTGATTGTCACAGAAGCCATGAAGATGGAAACGACGATCACCTCACCGGTGGATGGCATTGTGAGTGAAATTCATGTGAAGGCGGGCAGCCGTATCGAATCAGGCGACCTTCTCATGGTGATTGAATAAGAGATAAAGCGGAGATAGAAATATAAAAAGAGTTCTTTCCTGACGGAGAGAACTCTTTTTGCGTGGGGATTCAGGAAAAGATGGGAAAAGGAGGGGAAGTTTCCTGAAAGCGGTGATATAATACGAATGGAGTATTTCAGGAAGAATCCTGAAAAAGAAAGTTTGCCAGGCGGATGCCTGGGAGAGGAGCGGATTATGAAATTTTATCGCTGTAAAAAGTGCGGCAAAGTAGTCACTGTTCTTGGAGAGAGCGGGGAAGACATGTTCTGCAAAAATGCGGAAATCGAAGAATTGATTCCCAATACTACGGATGCTGCCGGTGAAAAGCATGTTCCCGTCATTACGAAAGACGGATCGAAAGTGCATGTGGAGGTCGGCTCTGTGGAACATCCCATGCTGGACAACCACTATATCACCTGGATTGTTCTGGAAACAAAGACCGGAAGCCAGCAGGTGGATTTGAAGCCGGGCATGAAGCCGGTGGCTGATTTTGTTCTTGCTGAAGGGGATGAAGTCGTAGCGGCTTATGAGTATTGCAATTTGCACGGACTGTGGAGAGGAGAATAGACATGAAAAAATATGTATGCAAAGTTTGCGGATGGATTTATGATGAAGCTTTAGGCGATCCGGACAACGGAATTGCTCCGGGAACCAAGTGGGAAGATCTGCCGGACGATTTCAAGTGCCCGCTCTGTGGTGTCGGAAAAGACGATTTTGAAATCATTGAAGACTGATTGGTGATGGAACGAATTGTAGAAAACGAAAACTCTCTCTGCTACGGGGGAGTTTTCTTATGCATACTCTTTCTTAAGCCTGCCCTGCATAACAGGTTTTGTTGCAATAGAGAGAATTAAATGATAGAATAAATCGGTAGCATATTTTACAGGGAAAAGCAAGAGGAAAATATTAAAATAAAATATTTTAATAGCAAATAAGTTTTTATCTATAACTAAAATATTTTTATAGAAAGATATAGAGAAAATATTTTAGGTGAAAATGAATTTATATTGCGGAATGTTTTTCGCTCGTGTAAAATTATGTTTTACAGTCTCTATTTATATATAGTGAGAAGGCTCGCGGAGAAAAGAGGAGCCCGGCTCAAATCGGGAACACTGATGAAGTACAGGATATTTTGTGGCTTAATCGGTGTTTCCTTGGCCTTGTCCTCTTTTCATCCCTGTTCCCATGTGTTGGAAATTCAGATTTTATATGGAAGGAAAGGGTGAGGCGTGGAATGCCTAACAGCAAAATGTTCAGACCCGTCCAGGTAGGTACTAAGAAAAGATATACCTACGCCAGATCTCAGGAAGTTCTGGGGATGCCCCATCTGCTCGATTTGCAGACCAAATCTTACGAATGGTTCTGTAAAGAAGGGCTGAGGGATGTATTTGCGGATATTTCTCCTATCGAGGATAGTGCTCATAAATGGGCGCTGCATTTCGGCGAATACTATTTCAAGAAAGAAAAGTACAGCATCGATGAATGCAAGACGAGAGATGCTACTTATTCCGCTCCGCTGCAGGTCAAAGTCCAGCTCGTCAATAAGGAAACCGGCGAAATCAAGGAGCATGATCTTTTCATGGGCGATTTCCCGATTATGACGGACACGGGCACATTTATTATCAATGGCGCCGAACGTGTTATTGTTTCCCAGCTTGTCCGCTCTCCCGGCGTATACTACAAAAAGGAAATGGACACTTTCGGGAAGGAAATCTATTCCGCCCAGCTCATTCCGAACCGCGGCGCGTGGATCGAACTGGAAACCGATGCCAACGGCGTTGTTTCCGTCCGTATCGACCGTAACCGCAAGATGCCCGTGACGTACCTCATCCGTGCGCTGGGGTTCTCTTCCAATGAAGAAATCATGGAGCTTTTCAATAATGATATCCATATCGAAGAGACGCTCAAGAAGGATGAAACGCAGAATACAAAAGAAGCACTCATCGCTATTTATAAAAAGCTCCGTCCCGGTGAACCGGCAACAGAAGAAAGCGGCACGACCCTGCTCCGCAACTTCTTTTATGATCCCCGCCGTTATGATCTGGCGAAGGTCGGACGTTACAAGCTGAATAAGAAACTCTCCTGGGAAAACCGCCTCAAGGGCCACCGTACGGAAGGGCCTATCGTGGATACGGAAACCGGTGAAATTATTATCCAGGGGAATGCCCTTATCGACGAGGAAGCCATCGCGATCCTGAAGAAGAGCGGCGTGTTCAGCAAGGTAGAAATGGTGGAAGTCATGACCCAGAAAGAGGACGGAACACCTGTCAAGGTGATCTGCTCCAATGGAATGCGTGATGACAGCTATCGGATTCTTGACCGCGCGGATATTATCGCGGCGGTAGACTATCTTTTGAATATGATCCAGGGCTATGGACGCCAGGATGATATTGATCATCTCGGCAACCGCCGTGTCCGCTGCGTCGGTGAACTGCTCCAGAACCAGTTCCGCATCGGCTTGTCCCGTATGGAACGTGTGGTTCGCGAAAGAATGACTACCCAGGATCAGGACAAGATGACCGCCCAGGCGCTCGTCAATATCCGTCCTGTCGTGGCAGCCATCAAGGAATTCTTCGGCAGTTCCCAGCTGTCCCAGTTTATGGATCAGACGAACCCATTGGCGGAGCTGACGCATAAGCGTCGTCTGTCCGCTTTGGGGCCGGGAGGGCTGTCTCGTGAACGTGCAGGGTTTGAAGTCCGCGACGTGCATTATTCCCATTATGGGCGTATGTGCCCCGTAGAAACGCCGGAAGGTCCGAATATCGGACTTATTTCCTCACTGTCCAATTACGGAATTGTCAACAAGTACGGCCTGATTGAAACGCCGTACCGCCGGATTAACCCGAAGACCCACGAAGTGACCAATGAATGTCTCTATGTGACGGCTGATATTGAAGAAAATAAAGTTATTGCCCAGGCCAGCGAGCCGCTGTCAGATACCGGCGCGTTCCTGAACCGGTATGTGGCCTGCCGCCGTGGTCCTGATGTTCTGGAAGCTTCTCCTGAAGAAGTGGATCTCATGGACGTTTCTCCGAAGCAGGTCGTTTCTATCGGTACGTCTCTCATTCCGTTTCTTGAACATGATGATACGAACCGTGCGCTCATGGGCGCCAATATGCAGAGGCAGGCGGTACCGCTCCTCCGTCCGGAAGCGCCTCTTGTAGGCACGGGTATGGAATGGGTGGCCGGCCAGGACTCCGGTGTCTGCGTTCTTGCAAAACGGTCAGGCGTGGTTACCTCTGTCAACGGGAAACAGATTATCGTCCGCGCGGATAACGGCGAATATGATACTTATGACCTGATTAAGTTCCTCCGGTCCAACCAGAGCACCTGCATCAACCAGCATCCCATCGTATACAAAGGGGACAAGGTCGAAGCCGGGCAGACACTGGCAGATGGCATGTCCACCGACGGAGGCGAGCTGGCTCTCGGACACAACGTGCTTGTGGCGTTCGTATCCTGGGAAGGATATAACCATGAAGACGCCGTGCTCATTTCTGAACGTCTCTGCAAAGATGACCTGTACACCTCTATCCATATTGAAGAATACGAGTGTGATGCCCGTGATACGAAGCTGGGCGAAGAAGAGATTACAAGAGAGCTGGCATCCGTCAGCGACGACGCTTTGAAGAATCTTGATGAAAACGGTATTATCCGTATCGGCGCCGATGTACGCCCCGGCGATATCCTTGTCGGCAAAGTAACGCCGAAAGGGGAAACGGAACTGACTCCGGAAGAACGTCTTCTCCGTGCCATTTTCGGCGATAAGGAAAGAGAAGTCCGTGATACATCTCTCCGTGTGCCGCATGGAGAATTCGGGAAAGTGGTCGACGTCAAGGAATTTACCCGTGAAAACGGCGATGAACTGGCGCCGGGCGTAAATAAGCTCGTCCGCGTTTACATTGCGCAGAAACGGAAACTCCGCGAAGGCGACAAAATGGCGGGGCGCCACGGTAACAAGTGCGTATGCTCCCGCATCCTGCCTGTTGAAGATATGCCCTTTACTCCGGACGGACGTCCTGTCGATTTGGTGCTGAACCCCCTTGGCGTTCCTTCGCGAATGAATATCGGGCAGATCCTGGAAATTCATTTGTCCTGGGCCTGCCATATGCTCGGCGAAGAAATCAAAGAAGCCAAGACAGATCCCGTAAAGGCGAAAGCGCTTGAAAAGCGGCTCCGTGAAGCAGGCTATGATTTTGATACCTACGGCATGCCCGAATCGACAGAATCCGGTGTCCACATCGCGACCCCTGTATTTGACGGCTGCCGCGATGAAGACCTGGCTGCCACCCTTGCCGCCGCGGGACTTCCGGTCAATGCGAAATCCGATCTTTATGACGGACGTACCGGTGAGAAGCTCGACGGACAGGTGACGATCGGCTGGAAATACATGCTGAAACTCCATCATCTTGTTGATGATAAGATCCATGCCCGTTCTACCGGCCCGTACTCCCTTGTGACCCAGCAGCCGCTCGGCGGCAAGGCGCAGTTCGGCGGCCAGCGTTTCGGTGAAATGGAAGTCTGGGCACTGGAAGCATATGGCGCCGCGTACACCTTACAGGAAATCCTGACGGTAAAATCCGATGATGTCATCGGCCGTGTCAAAGCCTATGAAAAAATCGTCAAAGGCGAAAACATTCCGAGCCCCGGTGTTCCCGAATCCTTTAAGGTTCTTATGAAAGAACTCCAATCCATCGGGTTGGATGTCCGCGTCCTGAATGAAGACAAAGAGGAAGTTGTCATGAAAGAGCTGGACGAAAGCGATCTGGAACCATCCAATGGCGGCGAACGCTGGCATAAAGACGAAGTGAAAGCGGCCATGGAAGGTGAGGATTCCGTTTCCGCAGCCAGAAATGCCATGGAATCCAGCATGGCCGGAGAAGGGAAAGAAGTGCCGGCAGATGATACGGCTTCTTTCAATGATACGCTGGAAGCGGAAGCGGCGGCTCCTGCAAATGAAGAAGCGGCTTTTACTGAAACTGATATAGAAACTGAAGCGGGTCTTGTCGATGACCCGGATGCCTGATTTCCGGAAAGGAGCACTGAGCAATTGTTAGACGTAAATGAATTTGACTCCATGAAAATCGGTATTGCGTCTCCGGAAACGATCAGATTATGGTCTCACGGAGAAGTAACGAAGCCGGAAACAATCAACTACCGTACGCTGAAAGCAGAACCGGACGGTCTTTTCTGTGAAAAGATTTTCGGACCGACGAAAGATTGGGAATGTAAGTGCGGCAAGTATAAAAAAATGCGTTATAAGGGCACGGTCTGCGATAAGTGCGGCGTGGAAGTGACAAGCTCCAAAGTACGCCGTGAACGCATGGGTCATATTGATCTGGCCTGCCCGGTATCTCACATCTGGTATTTCAAGGGGACGCCGAGCCGTATTGGCCTCATTCTCGATGTGTCCCCCCGCCAGCTGGAAAGAGTCCTTTATTTTGCCGCCTACATCGTAATAGATAAAGGCGAAACAAAGCTTCTGGACAAGCAGGTTTTAAATGAACAGGAATACCAGCAGGCCGTCCAGGAATACGGCGCCGGTTCTTTTGAGGCGCAGATGGGGGCGGAAGCTATTCAGAAGCTTCTCCGCCAGCTGGATCTGGAAGCCTTGGAAAAACAGCTTCGCGAAGATGTGGACAGCAGCAGCAACCAGCGCAAAGTCCGCAGCATCCGCCGGCTGGAAGAAGTGGAAGCTTTCCGTAAATCGGGCAATAAGCCGGAATGGATGATCCTCACCGTGCTGCCCGTTATACCGCCGGACCTCCGCCCGATGGTGCAGCTTGACGGCGGGCGTTTTGCTACGAGCGACCTGAACGACCTTTACCGCCGTGTCATCAACAGAAATAACCGTCTGAAAAGACTGATGGACATGGGTGCGCCTGAAATCATCGTCAGAAATGAAAAACGTATGCTGCAGGAAGCTGTCGATGCCCTCATAGATAACGGCCGCCGCGGCAGAGCGGTCAGCGGCCCGGGAAACCGTCCCCTGAAATCCCTTTCCGATATGCTGAAAGGCAAGCAGGGCCGTTTCCGCCAGAACCTTTTGGGGAAACGTGTCGATTATTCCGGCCGTTCTGTTATCGTAGTTGGTCCTGAACTGAAAATGTACCAGTGCGGCCTGCCGAAAGAAATGGCAATCGAACTTTTCAAACCGTTCATCATGCATGAACTGATTGCCCGCGGTTTGGCGAGCAATCTGAAATCGGCACGGAAAAAAGTGGACAAGCTGTCCCCTGAAGTCTGGGACGTCCTTGGCGATGTTATTAAAGAACATCCCGTACTTCTGAACCGCGCTCCGACACTCCACCGCCTCGGCATCCAGGCGTTTGAACCGATCCTGTGGGAAGGCAGGGCGATCAAACTGCATCCCCTTGTCTGCCCGGGTTACAATGCGGACTTTGACGGCGATCAGATGGCGTGCCATCTGCCTCTGTCCGTGGAAGCGCAGGCGGAAGCGAGAACGCTCATGCTTTCCATCAACAATATCCTGTCTACGAAAGACGGCAAACCTGTCGCCATTCCTTCCCAGGATATGATTCTGGGATCATACTATCTGACCATTGTAAAAGAAAGCAAGGAAGAGGAAGACGCGCTTGACCCCTCGAAATTCCACGCGTACACCAATTACGATGAAGTCATGCTGGCCTATGCACTGAATCAGGTACAGATCCATGATTTCATTAAAGTGGACATACCGGGACACGGTCTTGTCATCACGACCCCGGGGCGCCTGATTTTCAACTATGCCATTCCCGAACCTCTCCGCTTCTTCTATAAACGTCCTGACGGAAAAGAAGGTCTCGGCATCACTATCGGCAAGAAGCAGATGGGCAAACTTGTCAATGACTGCTTTAAGAAGCTGGGTTTCAAGGAAACGGGAGATCTCCTGGACTCCATTAAAGCCCTCGGATTCCATTATGCCCTTGTTTCCGGCATTTCTATCGGCATTTATGACGTGGCCGTACCGGAAGCCAAAAATGATATCCTGTCCGCAAGTGAAGCGCAGATTGAAAAAATCAAGGAATATTTCCGCCGCGGCCTGATGACGGATGACGAAAGATACAGGAAAGTCGTTAAAATTTGGGAAAAAGCGACTAATGATGTCGGTGAAGCGATGAAAGCGTCCATGACGAAAATGAATCCGCTCACCATGATGGCCCAGTCCGGCGCCCGCGGCAACGATAACCAGATCCGCCAGCTGGCGGGGATGCGCGGCCTGATTGCCGATACATCCGGTAAAACGGTAGAATTGCCTGTTAAGGCAAACTTCCGTGAAGGGCTGACCGTCCTTGACTACTTTACGTCTTCCCACGGCGCCCGCAAAGGTCTTGCCGATACGGCTCTCCGTACAGCAGACTCCGGTTACCTCACACGCCGCCTTGTCGATGTTTCCCAGGATGTCATCATTCGGGAAGAAGACTGCGATGTGCAGACACTCAATTTCGATCGTGAATGGAATAAACTGGTTTCCAAGGCGGCTGTCCGCAGCCGTTACAATGTCCACCGCGCTGAATTGGACGGTTCCATTCTCGAAGAAGACGTCATGAACCGGCGCAGCGGGGAAATTCTCCTTGTGAAGGGGAAAACACTGGATGCGTCCGATGTGGCCCTTATGAACCGTTTCCTCGTTGATTCCGTTGTTGTTACCGTTCCCACAGCGGAAGGAGAAGCGGGCGAACCGAAAACCGTTACCTTCGGCGTGGAGGATGTCGCAGCGGAATACAAGAGTATCGTGAAACATCATGTGACAGTCCGCTTCTTTGAAAAGAAATTGGAAACGCCGGCTCTGAACCGCAAAGGAGAAGAAGTGCTGGCGCAGGGAACCGTCCTTACGGCGGAAGCGGCTGAAAAACTTTTGGCTGCGGATATTCCGGTGATTTCCGTACGCATGGAAGGCACGGAAGGCGTAGAAGTCCGCAAAATTACGGAAGCCGGGGGTCTCATTGAGTCTCTGGCTGACCGTATCGCCGGCCGCTGCCCGCTGGAAGATGTGGTGAATCCGGAAACGGGAGAAATCATTGCCGCGAAGAATGAAGAAATCACTGACGACCAGGCTGCTGAAATTGAAAAGCATTATAACCGTCTGAAAGTCCGTTCCATTCTGACCTGCCATTCCGAACACGGCGTATGCGCGAAGTGCTATGGCAGGAACCTGGCAACAGGCCGCCATGTGGAAATCGGCGAATCGGTAGGCATCATCGCCGCACAGTCCATCGGTGAACCGGGTACCCAGCTGACCATGCGTACGTTCCATACGGGCGGTGTCGCAACGGCAGAAGATATCACCCAGGGTCTGCCCCGTGTCGAAGAATTGTTTGAAGCGCGCAAGCCGAAAGGCAACGCGATCATCTCCAATATCGCCGGCAAAGTTACCATTGAAGACTCTCCGGAAAATGCGAATATCAAGATTGTTACCGTGACCAATGAAGAGACATCCGATACCTACAAGATTCCGTTCGGAAAGAGGATTTCCGTCAATGAAGGCGATGAAATCGAAGCAGGTACTCGCCTCATCGAAGGGAATATCAATCCCCACGATATTCTCCGTGTCCTCGGCGTACAGGCGACTCAGAACTATATCGTCAAGGAAGTGCAGAAAGTTTACCGGTCCCAGGGTGTTGAAATCAATGACAAGCACATTGAAATCATCGTCCATCAGATGCTCCGCAAGATCAAAATCGATGACCCCGGAGATTCCGAATGGCTTCCGGGACAGACGGTGGACATCGTGGCTTACCGCGTCATGAACGAACATCTGGAAGATGAAGGAAAGAAACCGGCGGTGGGTGAGAACCTGCTTCTCGGTACGACGAAAGCCGCGCTGGCGACAGACTCCTTCCTCTCAGCGGCTTCTTTCCAGGAAACCACCAGAGTTCTTACGGAAGCGGCAATCAAAGGGAAGGTGGATCCGCTTCTCGGCCTCAAAGAAAACGTCATTATCGGCAAGCTGATTCCGGCAGGTACGGGGCTTGCCCGCTACCGCAGGCTCTCCGTGCAGCACAACGCGGAACCCCGGACGGCGGAAACCGCTGATGGGCAAGCTGACGTGCAATAAGTGTTTAAATAAAATATCCCGCTGTGTAACCCATGGCGGGATATTTTTTGTGGGAGACGGAAATGCCTGACTTGAGAAAATATCCCTGATTCCTTACAATGAAGAAATAAATGATATATTACAGGAGAATTCCATGTTCAAAAAAATCATGGCGGCTCTGTCCGCTTTTATTCTGGCAGGCTGTCTTTACGCGGCGGCGGAGGATCTCGTCATCGACGGACTGGGGAAACTGTCTTTCGGGGAAGACGTGCAGATTACCGATGGAGGGGGCAGCCGCGCGGAAACCATATTTAAGAAATCGGGACACCGGAAAGATTACGGGAAAACAGATTGGGCGGCAGTGATGTACTTCCTCACCACGCCTCCGGGGATGGACATGTACCCCGACCGGGCGCCGTACCCTTACGACTCCCTTCATCTGTACCAGATCAGGAAATCCGATATCCGCGGCACCTATTCCGCTTCCGTCTCTGTTGTGAAAGGAACGGAAGAAGCCTTCTTCCATGGGAAAGGGGAAAAGGCTGCCCGGTTTTGGGAGAGCGCATTCCATGAAGATGCGACACGGCCGCACTCCCTCTTCGGCATGCCGAAAATCAGCATAGAAGAATATCAGCGGATGCTGAACAGCCGTTTGGATGAAATCAAAGGGCAGAAGCTGCAGGCGGAACTGGTTTCTTTTTCACCGTGGCATGCCTATAAAAATCATGATGGCACCTATCGCTGGACCCAGGAAGCGCGGGTGATTATTTCCGACGAAAGACACCTGTCCTATCCGATGTGGGTCTATACGAATCTGTACAGGCAGGGCGGCATGTATTATCTCATTATCGTACAGGGAAGCCATACGGCGGCGGAAAAAATCGGGAAAAATTTACTTTATGCCTTTTACGGACTGGAAAGGAGCAGCACATGAGTTGGAAGAAAACGGCGGCAGTCTTTATGACGGTTCTCTGTATTTCCGGCGGCGCGTCTGCTTATGACTTGCAGTCCATTGCGAAAGCACATCTGCCGCCTGCGTTTACCTATCAGGATATCCCTGAACAGCAGGAACTGAAGTTCCACAATTTCACCTATCCCTATCACATGGGGCAGCTTTCCGTCATGCTTCAAAAAAGCCGAAAATTCGCTTACGGTTACATTGTCACCGCCAAGCTGCCTCCTGCGGGAGCGGATACATTGAAACCGTTTTTTCGGGAATACCTGACCGTAAAAGAATGGAGAAGCCTTTCCCGGATGAACCGCGCCTTTCTGGATGAGGACTCGCCGCTGCGTAAAGGGGCGGAAGAGGTAATGAAGAACTGGGCGAAGAACGTGGTGGGAGAATTAGGAGAAGGCGTGAAAATCACACTGTCCGATTTCGAGCCGTATCGCAAACTTACAGCCGACGAAGCCTATCTCTATACGATGGGCGCGAAAATTACCTTTGATTCCGACGGACTCATCCTGCCCTTTTACGGCAGAGCGTATTTCTTCCGTGAAAATGACCATATAGATGTGATGATGCTCCTTACTCCCGATGAAGGAAAAGAACCCCTCGTTTACGCTATTGATGATCTGGCGAAAGCGGCGGCAAAGGAGACAGATATGCAGGAAGAAAAAGAAGATCTCTCCGTCATGTTGGCAAAAGGCGCAGCAGAAAATTAAAGCGGAGAGGGGCAGCAAAGAAAACATTTACAATGCCTTCCCTGTAAACTATAATTGGAAATAAGAAAAACATTTGAAATATTACTTTGGGAGAGCGATCATGCAGGGGAAAATTGTAACAGCCTTTATTTTTTTAACCATGATGACGGGAGCGGTATCAGCTGCTCCCGTTTTAGATTACACAGGAGCAGAGCGGCTGGAAGAAGCGCGGCAGAGAGAAGCAGACCGGCAGGAAAGGCTGCGCATGCCCCGCGTGGAAAATATGGGAAGCAGCCTGAATGAAAAAGAGGAAATGCAAGGTGCCGCAGGACCCGTGTTTAGAATAGACGAAATTATTTTATCAGGGCAGGAAGAAAAGTTCGGCTGGCTGCAGGACATCATACAGCCCCATATTCACACGGACATGGGGATTTCATCTGTCAACAGGCTGGTAAAAGACCTGAATGCGAAACTGCTGGACAAAGGATACGTGACCAGCCGCATTGTGATTCCCGAGCAGAATATGAAAAACGGAAAACTCCTTCTCCGCATCCAAACCGGCAGGCTGCATAAAATCATCTACAGCAAAAACAGCGCCCTCATCCCATGGAAAAACGCATTTCCCATCAAAGAAGGAGACATCCTGAACATCCGCCGCCTGGAGCAGGGGCTGGAACAGATGAAACGCGTCAGCTCCCTGGACGTATCCATGAAACTCCTCCCTGCCGAAGAAGCGGACATGACAGACGTGGAACTTACCATAACCAAGGGGAAACAAATAAATGGAAGCCTTTCCGTGGACGATTCCGGACTGGAAGACACAGGAAGCATCCAGTGGAATGCCGCCCTGGGAATAGACCGGCTCTTTAATGCCAATGACCTCTTCCGCATCAGCGGAAATACAGATGGCTCCCGGGACGGATACGAAAAAGGGACCAGAGGACAGGGCATTTCCTACTCCATCCCCGGAGGATGGGATACCTTCACACTGCAGCACAACCGCTATCGATACCACCGGACCGTAAAATCCAATCCCTATGACTTCATCAGCAGCGGGAAAACCCGCATCACCAAATTCACCTTCAGCCACGTCATGGGACGCACCAAAAACGAAAAATACGGCTGGGACATAAGCCTCACCAAAAGAAACGCCCACTACTTCATCAACGATATGGAAATCCCCGTACAGGCCATGGACACCACCGCCATGGAAATAGGCCTCTTTGACCGCGTCTATACGGGAAGCGGCACACTGTACACCCGCCTCGGATATAAAATGGGGACAGGATGGTTCGGCGCGAAACCTGATACAAACAATCCGGCGAGTCCCAAAACCCACTATAAAATGTGGCTCCTGGACATAGACTGGCAGAAACCCTTTACCCTGGGACACCGGCCGGCCTCCTTCACCACATCCCTTCACGGACAGTGGACGACAGGCGGTATGCGCCTCTACAGCACAGACATGGTGAGCATCGGGAACAGGTACACCGTCAGGGGCTTCGACGGAGAATACACACTCATGGGAGAAAACGGATGGTATCTCCGAAATGAACTGTCATCCTCTCTTCCGCGCCTCCACAGCAGTGTATATGTAGGACTTGATATGGGAGCCGTATACGGCATATCCACAGAAACCCTGACAGGGAGAACCATAGCGGGCATGGCGCTGGGGATGAGAGGAACCTTTCCATCAGGACTCTTCTACGATATCTTTATCAGCAGAGCCTTATACAAGCCTGCCGGCTTCCATACGAAAACATGGGCCGGCGGATTCACGCTGGGCCGTCAATTTTAAATAAAATCGGTCAAATTTTAATCAAAACGACAAGAGGTTATGACAAATGAAAACAAGCACAAGCAAACGACTCAGATGGAATGTAGCTATATGGCTGGCAGCGGGACTGTTTATGACAGGCACCGCCGGCATGGCGGCAGGCCCCATCATGCCCGATCCGAAAGCGGAAGCCCGCCATCAGCCGCAAGTAGAAGAAACAGCAAACGGCATACCCCTTGTCAATATCACCGCCCCCTCCTCCGGCGGCGTATCCCGGAACGAATACGAAACCTTCAACGTGCCGGACAAAGGCGCCATCCTGAACAACTCCTACACCCTCTCCAAAACCGAACTGGCAGGATACGTACAGGGGAACAGTAACATGGCGGAAAGACCGGCCAAAATCATCGTAAACGAAGTCACCGGCGCGGGCCCCACATCCATGGACGGATTTCTGGAAGTGGCGGGAAACAGGGCAGACGTCGTCATTGCCAACCCGAACGGCATCACCGTAAACGGAGGCGGATTCATCAATACGGGCAAAGCCTTCCTCACCACAGGGAAACCCGTCTATGACGGAGAAGACCATTTGCAGCGCTTCGACATCACAGGAGGAGACATTCTCATCGAAGGGAAAGGCCTTGGCGGAAAAGAAACGGGAAGCCTTGCCATCCTTTCCCGCGCCGTGAAAATCAACGCAGGTATCTGGGCCAAAGACCTCCATATCACCACCGGGGCCAATACCGTAGACGCAAAGACCCTCGAAGCCTCTGCCATAGAAGGGAAAGGAGGACACCCCGCCTTCGCCCTCGACACCGCCGCCATAGGAGGCATGTACGCCGGACGGATCACCTTAGTGGGGACAGAAAAAGGACTGGGCGTCAATAACAGCGGCACATGGAGCGCCGAAGACAACCTCACCCTTGACTGGAACGGCGACCTGAAAAACAGCGGCACCATCTACAGCAAAGGAAATACAGACCTCCGCACAAGCCGACTGGAAAACGACAAAACCATCGCCGCGGAAAGAAATCTGTCCGCTGCGGCCAAAGAAAATATCCGCAACCAAGGCAAACTCCTTGCCGGAGAAAACATGGACATCTATGCCGGAAAAACACTGGACAATGCGGGACACGCCATGGAAAGCGGAAACAATCTGTCCATAGAAACCGGAGACACAGTAAACAATGCGGCAGGTACCATCAAAAGCGGCGGCAGCCAGCAGATTAAAGCGGGACATGCATTAACCAATACAGAAGGCACACTGGCGGCCGATGGGAATATAAACATACAAACGGATAAGATGACCGGAGACGGCATCGTATCCGCCGGGAAAAAAGCCGGAATCCTGTTGGAAAAAGACTTTACCAATACAGGGCGCCTGGAAGCAGGAAGCAGCCTTTCACTAGCCGTAAAAGGAAATATAACCAACCGCAAAGAGATCCTTTCCCGCGGACACCTGGCACTGGAAAGTAAAAACATCCGAAATGAAGAAACCGGAGAAATAAAAGGAGCGGATACAGAAACCGTAGCAGAAAACACATGGGTAAACCATGGGCTGGTCAATGGAGAAAATGTGCATATCCGGGCAAACCACGTAATCAATGAAAACAAGGGACGCATCTATGGGACAAGACTGTCCGTGGAAACAGATACATTGGATAATCTGGGGACATATAAAGAAAAAGCGCCCGTGATCGCATCCCGGGAACACATGAACCTTTCCGTTGCCGGCACACTGACCAATACCGAACATGCCTTCATCCGTGCCGAAGGAAACCTGATCATCGGCGGACAATCAGATGAGAATGGAAAAATAACGGGAAAAACAGAAAAAATAGAAAACAGAAGCGCCTATCTGGAAAGCGGCGGAAATATGACAATCGGCGTGAACCATTTGGAAAACCGCAATGAACACTTCTCCACTAAAAACGTTCTGGCAGGGAAAACCCACCACGAAGAAGCCGTAGGGCAGGGGAAGACAGACCGGTTCACTTTGGGCGGAAAAGGAACAGAAGGCGCAGCCTACATAGAGCGCCGTAGACATGTAGACCATCTGTATACGCCGGACGGCGGAGACTATGACCACTTCACCACTTACATCTATGACCGGTCCGTCTATGAAGACCGGATAGACACGACAGACCCCGCGCACATAGCAGCCGGCGGCAGCCTTTCCCTCGAAGCCGGCAGGGCAGTGAATGACAGGAGCGTGATGACCGCCGGCAAGACCCTTACCCTCCATGGGGCAGATATAGAAAATCGGGACGAAAAAGGACATAAAACAGTAAAAGAAGAAGGAACCGCCACCTCCTACTGGACCAAAAGAGTCCACCATGGTTGGAATCTCCGTAGGAGGACAGAAACACGGACAACCCGCACTGATTATATGCCCGCTGATGCAGTCACCGATACGACCGTCATAGCCGCTGTGGACAAAGCCCATACAAACCCGGTATATGAAGGGACGAAAGCAGAAGCATACTTGAGTCCGTCAAAAAGAAAACCGCTTCATATTTCCGACAGCAGCCTGTATCATGTCACCTCCGATCCGACGGCCCGCTACCTTGTGGAAACCGACCCCGCCTATGCGGATAGAAAAACCTTCCTGTCCTCAGACTACTTCTTCCGCCGGATGCAGTACGACCCGGAGAAACTCGAAAAACGTCTGGGAGACGGCTACTATGAAAGCCAAATCGTCCGAGACCGGCTCATGCAGCTCAAAGGGCGGCCGGCAGGAGAAACCGAATACAAAGCCCTCATGGACGCCGCTGTGAGATGGGCCCAAGAAAATAAAGACGTCCGCATCGGCATGGCTCTCACCGAAGACCAGAAGGCCGCCCTCAAAGAAGACATCGTCTGGATGGTGGAATCCTCCGTCCTTCTGCCTGACGGGAACATCGTCAAAGCCCTCGTGCCGGAAGTCTATCTGGCGCATGGAAAAAACGGCACCCTTACGGGCTCTGCCCTTATTTCCGCAGAAAATATAGATATCCGTGCCACCAATGACATCCTCTCCTGCGGCACCGTTATCGCGGGAGACACGATGCGCCTCTCCGCCTCCGACATCAATAACGAGGGAGGCATAATAAAAGGCTCCACCATCCTGGAAGAAGCCCTGCGGGATATCCGGAATACCGGGACCATGGAAGCCGAAAACAAACTCAGCCTGAAAGCCGGGCAGGACATAGACCTTGCCTCCACCCTGCATAAAGAAAGAAATAAACAGGGATACACACAAACCATCGCCTCCTCAGGGAAAGCCGCCGTCACGGGAAATCAAGGCACCCTATCAATGGAAGCGGGAAGAGACATCCGCATGCAGGCAGCCGCTGCCTCCTCAGCGGGAAATATAGCCATGAAAGCCGGACGGGACATAACCATGGAAACCGCCGCAGTCAAAAAAGACACGGCCGTCACATGGGACGGGAATAACTACCGCCATGACAGCGTCGCCCGCGATATAGGCTCCTCCGTCACCGCCAAAGGCAGCCTTACCATGCAGTCCGAAAGAGACACATCCATCAAAGCAGCAGATATCCGTTCCGAAGGAACGACCGCCGTAGAAGCGGGAAGAAACCTTACGGTAGAAAACGGAAAAGAAATAACAGACCTGGAAGAACACCACCGCCATAAAGAAAGAAGTTTGCTCAGCAGTACCACCACGACCACCCACGATGAAGTCCATGCCGTGAAAGCACAAAAAAGCATAATAGAAGGAAATACCGTCTCCCTGCAGGGAGGGAAAGACATCAGCCTTACAGGAAGCGCTGCCGCCTCCACCAAAGAAACAACCCTGTCAGCCGGAAGAAATATCTCCATAAATGCTGCGGAAGAAACAGATAAAGAAATACACAAAAAGCAAGTAAAGAAAAGCGGCCTCATAGGAAGCGGCTTAGGCTTCACCATCGGGAGCGAAAAGAAAAAAGACAGCTATGACACCGAAGAAACCATGCAGGCAGGAAGCACCGTGGGAAGCGTCAAAGGCAGCGTCACCATCCATGCCGGGCAGACGGCAGCCGTCAGAGCCTCCGACATCATCGCCGGGAAAGACACCCTCATCACAGGAAGAAACGTAGACATCGAAAGTAAAGACAATACCTACAGAGGAAAAGAAGAACACGAATACAAAAAGAGCGGCCTTACCGTATCCTTAGGCGGAGCGGCCGTCAATGCGGCAAGAACCGTAGCCGCCCCCGTAAAGAGAGCCGGAGAAGTGGGAGACAGCCGGCTGAAAGCCCTGTATGCCGTGCAGGCAGGAATGAACGCAAGAGACATACAGAAAAATCAGAAGACAGACAAAGCCGTTAATAAGAACAACGCTGTAGGAATCAATATCAGCCTCGGCAGCACCGGATGGAAAGACCATGCGGAAACCATTACCGAAGAAACAAAAGGAAGCCGGATCACCGCAGGAAAAACAGCCGCCGTCATTGCCAAAGAAGACATGACAGTCAAAGGCAGCACAGTCAACGCCAAAGACATCCACCTCACAGCAGGAAACAACATCCGCATCCTCTCCTCCGAAAACAAGAGCACAACCATAGAAGACTACAAAGCAAAAAGCGGAAGCATAGGAGCCTCCATCAGCAAAGGAGGCTATGGCATCGGCGCGTCCTATGGGAAAGGAAAAGGACAGACAGAAGAAACCATCCTTAACCATACCCCGTCAGACATCACAGCAAAAGATACGGCAACCCTTTCCAGCGGAAACGACACCCTGATCCGGGGCGGGACAGTGAAAGGAAACAAAGTTACTGCTAACGCAGGAAGAAACCTGACCATAGAAAGCGAACAAGACAAAAAGAACTACAAAGAAACAGGCAAAACCACCGGACTGTCCATCAGCTACACACCGGGAAGCGTCGTCAGCGTAAGCGGAGGAAAAGGACAGACAAGCACAGACTCCGCCTACGAAAGCGTCACAAAACAGGCAGGCATCTACGCAGGAAAAGAAGGATACGACATCCAAGTCAAAAACAACACCCGCCTCAAAGGAGCCGTCATAGACAGCCAGGCAGAAAAAGAAAAGAACCGGATCACCACCGGTACTTTGACATGGGAAAACATAGACAACAAAGCTGAATACAAAACAAGCGGAAAAGGAATCTCCTATACCAATGGAGCAGGAATCCCCTTAAACGCCTTGGGACTCCTCTCAAACATGGGTCCCACCGTGAAAGACAAAGCAGGAACAACCACCCGATCTGCCATATCCAAAGGAACCATAACCATCACAGACAAAGAAAACCAGAAACAGGACATAGAAAAACTAAACAGGAACACAGAAAGCAGCCTGAACAAACTCAAAGAAATCTTCGACAAGACAAAAGTAGAAGAAAAACAGGAACTCATCCACATGATGAACATAGTAGGCAACCAAATCATCCATGAAGCGGCAGACCACTATGGATGGAAAGAAGGATCCACAGAAAAACTCCTTCTCCATGGAGCCATAGGCGCACTGACAGGAACCATGAGCGGAGGAAACGCATTGTCAGGAGCCGTATCGGGAAGCGTGAACGAATTTGCTTTGGCGTACATAGAAAAAACAAAAGGAAGAAACTGGATGGACACCCACCCTGATACCGTACAAGCCATCAGCACCGCTTTGGGAGCCGTTGCAGGAAGCCTGACAGGAGACAGAAACACAGGAGCCTATACGGCACAGATGGGGACAAAGTGGAACTATTTTGCATTTGCTGACGCTCTATCTCCAGCCAGACAGATGGCTAAAACATTGTTGCAAAAGAAAGACGGCAGTCCTGCTACCGAGGCGGAAATAGAAAATGCCCTGAGAAATCTGAACAGGATTATGACAGAACAGGAGCCGGAAAAAGGAAACTCAGGATTCCTGTACGCAGAAAACACGAACTCTTACAACAAAGGAATCGCCTACCTGAAACAAGAAGGCTTTACACAAGACAGTGCCGTCAGCCTGTTCAAAGAATATAACCGGTACCTGAGATTAGGAGTGGACTGGAAACATCCTGCCATCCGTTTACCGGGGATCCAGGCAGATGTCGATAAAAATCATAAAGTAATCAATTCTTCCGGTACCCCGGAAATAAGAATGCCCAATGAAAATAATCATTTGGAGTCTCCTCATGCACCGGAAGAATATTATCCGAGCAAATTTAACATGGGACTCTCTGTAGCGTCAGGACTCGTAGTAGATAAAACGACCGAACTGCCAAAAACACTGAGCGAATACTATGGATATGGGGGAACCGCCTCTAAAATCTTCTTCAAAGCAGGAGGAGTGGTAGGGATCGGCATGGCACTTAACGATATCCAAAAGGATAGTAGACTGTATAGCGGATGGAACAGGTATAAAGTATGGGGAGCGGATTTAATGCCTATCGTTTTTGGAACGATGGGAGGCATTTTGGGTACGGGTAGTGGTATACCAGTTGTTGGTGGATTTGTAGGAGGTACAGTTGGAGATTATGTTAAGGAATATGCAAAGACTAGAATACCCACTGATAAAGAGATAGAGGTGAGAAAAACATATAGTGAGGTAAGACACAAATGAATACCTTTATTATGTATAAGAATTTACTTAGTATAAAGTTCATTTTATTATTGTGTGGAAGTATTATCTTTATTATCAAAACGGTGAGTGTATATCAGGAAAAACATAGAAGTTGGAATATTCTTACTAAAGTTTTTTATGTTTTAAGTATGGGGCTATTTGCGGCAGAAGCAATAATTGTAATTATGGGTGTTATTGGAATATTAGTGAAGGATTGGGATGTGATAGTAATAATTATAATGGTTATTGATGGGATTGTTGGGGGAATGTTTATGAGAGAATTAACTATGAATAAAGGAGTTCAATATACAAAAGAAGAGTTAAGAAGGTATGAGATTTCTCAAAAATGCCTTTTTGGAGGGAGTATTATATTATTCTTTTTGATGATGATCATATATTTGTAATTATGTATTATGAAAAATGTGTAGTAGATAAAACGACCGAACTGCCTAAAACACTGAGCGAATACTATGGATATGGAGGAACCGCCTCTAAAATCTTCTTCAAAGCAGGAGGAGTGGTAGGAATCGGTATGGCACTTAAGGATATTCAAAAGGACAGCAGATTGTATAGCGGATGGAATAGATATAAAGTTATAACTGCTGATTTAGCGCCGGTTATTTTTGGAACAGCGTTAGGGAGTGGTGGTGTTGCATTTGGAATGCCGGCTGTGTTTGGGCTTGTTGGCGGTGTGCTTGGAGATTATACGAAAGAATATATAAAAGCAGAGATACCAACTGATAAAGAAGAGAAAGTTAGAAAGTATTACCAGGTGGTAAAGAATAGATGAATGTACTAATTGCTGGTGGATTCTGGGCTATTGCCAAGTTTATGGTGCTTTTGTGTTGTACCATTATTTCAATGATAAAAGCTATATATTTCTATATAAAAACATGTAAAAAATGGAAACGATTAACAAAAACCTTATATGTTATGACAATGGTACCATTGTTTGCGAGCTCAATAATTACGTTGGGAGGGGTTTCTAATATAATCAAAGGTGATTGGGTAATAAAGGTGTTTTCTGTGGTGATTTTTGGTGGATTCATGGGAGGGTGGTATGTGAAAAGTTTATTAAAAGAGGAAGGTATGCACTTTTCTAAAATGGAAATAGAAAAGTATAAATTCTTAATAAAAAGTTTTTGGGGATCTAGTATAGCGTTATTGGTCATGGCTCTAATAATTTATTTGTAACGATTCTATTTGTATGTCTGCTTAGTTCAGGTGCATTTGGCGATTATTTAAAGAATATATAAAAGCAGAGAGACCTACTGATAAAGAAGAGGAAGTTAGAAAGTATTACCAGGAGGTAAAGAATAGATGAATATACTAATTGCCGGTGGATTCTGGTCTATTGCAAAATTTATGGTGCTTCTGTGTTGTACTGTTATTTTAATAATAAAATCTCTATATTTCTATATAAAAACATGTAAAAAATGGAAAAAAATAACACAGATATTCTATATTATGATGGTAGGATCATTTTTGTTGAGTTTAATTATCGGTTTATGTGGTGTGGTTGGTTTAATCAGAAATTATTGGGATGCAGGATCCCTTTCTATGCTAATATTTAGTCAAGTTTCAGGAGGAATTTTTGTAAAAGAGTTACTAAAAAATGATTATATTTATTTATCAAAAAAGGAGTTGGAAAAGTATAAATTCTTGGGGAAAGGATTTTTTTTGACTGGCATAGTATTACTGCTTATGTTTTTAATAATCTATTCGTAATTGTTTGTAATGCTGGAAAAGGATAGAAATTAACCGAGATTATAAAGCAATCAATTACAGCCCCAATTACACACCGGGAAGCGCCGTCAGCGTAAGCGGAGGGAAAGGAAAAACAAACACAGACTCCGCCTACGAAAGCGTCACAAAACAGACGGGCATCTACGCAGGAAAAGAAGGATACGATATCCAAGTCAAAAATAACACCCGCCTCAAAGGAGCCGTCATAGACAGCCAAGCAGAAAAAGAAAAGAACCGGATCACCACCGGTACCTTGACATGGAAAAACATAGACAACAAAGCTGAGTATAAAGCAAGCGGAAAAGGAATCTCCTACAGCACAGGAGCAGGAGTCCCTTTAAATGCCTTAGGACTCCTCTCAAACATGGGTCCCACCGTGAAAGACAAAGCAGGAACAACCACGACATCCGCCGTATCCAAAGGAACCATAACCATCACAGACAAAGAAAATCAGAAACAGGACATAGAGAAACTGAACAGGAACACAGAAGACAGCCTAAACAAACTCAAAGAAATCTTCGACAAGACAAAAGTAGAAGAAAAACAGGAACTCATCCACATGATGAACATAGTAGGCAACCAAATCATCCATGAAGCGGCAGACCACTATGGATGGAAAGAAGGATCCACAGAAAAACTCCTTCTCCATGGAGCCATAGGCGCACTGACAGGAACCATGAGCGGAGGAAACGCATTGTCAGGAGCCGTATCGGGAAGCGTGAACGAATTTGCTTTGGCGTACATAGAAAAAACAAAAGGAAGAAACTGGATGGACACCCACCCTGATACCGTACAAGCCATCAGCACCGCTTTGGGAGCCGTTGCAGGAAGCCTGACAGGAGACAGAAACACAGGAGCCTATACGGCACAGATGGGGACGAGATGGAACAGACTGGCAAAAAAACCGCAAGAAGACCTGAACAAACAACTCAAACAAGAACTATCCACAGAAAAGAAAAGTCCTGATGAACTCATCAAACTGCTGACAGAATACATCAACATGAGCGAAGCCGCTGAACATCCCGCCTCGCAAAAAGCGCTGCATGGAGTCTGGAATGAAGGAAAAGGATACACATTACCTAAGGTGACAATAAGCGCGCAGGAATATAAAGCCATAGATCAAAAATCATTCAACCGCGTGGCACAAAAATACAATCTGCCGACCAAATGGAACAATAAGAAAAACGTACAGGAAAACCTTGAATCGCTGAGAAATGACCTGCAAAGAGAAACCCGTAAGGGGAAAACCCCATTCCAAAGCGATTGGGCTAAATATGGAGGATATGGATTAGACTTTATAGGAGAATTGCATATAGGGAATGTATCGAACTTGGCGAGTGGGATAGGAACTATAAGCGATTTTGGGAATTATATAACGGCTGAGGATAGGAATAAAGTGCTGGCGGAAATTGCAGGCGGATATGCGGGTAGAGCTTTAGGAAAAAATTATTTGGCACCTACAATTATAACGTCAATTGGTGTTAGTAATTCATACTCTTTGCTTAGTAGGGTTTTGAGTGCGAGTATTATTACTGTTACAGGAGGAAGTGGGGTGCCGATAGGAGATGCTATTTATGAAGGATATAAAAATAAAGTAAATTATCTATATTATCTTAGTGAACTTAATAGTTCTAATTATGACGATGAACAGTTTAAAAAGGACTTTGAACGGAATTTTACTGTAAAGGATTGAATAGAGGAATACATAATGAAGATTACCAGTCTTTTGTTTTTTTGGGGAATAGTATTTACTGTTTTAATATTTATTTTTATGTGCTGTGCCATAGGTGAAGATTTTATTCGACATAAAAATAGGAGACATCCGGCCCTCTATAAGTATGTCATATTTATATTCATGGGAATATTGCTAACTGTGTTTAGCTTTTTATTTATAATATTGACTGCAACCAATATTCTAAAAATCATGTCAGGTATAGATATGTCCCATAGTCCATTGGTCAGTTTTATAGGGATGTTCTTTATGGGAGAGGCGATTTTCATTCTGGCTCGGTATTTTGCGTACATATTAGCGCCTGAGTTTACTAAGAAAAGCGAAAGTGAAATTGCACAGGTTCAAAAACAAACCATTCTTTTATCAATATTAAATGTGTTTATTGAATTATTTATAATATGGTATTACCGAGATGTGTTGTGGTATGTAATCTCCTGGATTTTCTGTTAATTAATGAAATCCAATATAGAAGGTATTACTGAACAAAGTGGTATCTACGCAGGACAAGAAGAATACGACATCCAAGTCAAAAACAACACCCGCCTCAAAGGAGCCGTCATAGACAGC
>OJRQ01000193.1_pt1 | contig 47135 bp, 47 predicted proteins | sample 1599271 | NCBI WGS metagenome assembly OJRQ01 (sample SAMN03922533, study PRJEB24848) | human gut metagenome | isolation source: stool sample | host: Homo sapiens | place: Germany | collected 2010-05 | reverse complement strand
CTTTCCGGGTTTCTCTGTTTGCGTTGTTTAATTTTCAAGGTCCTCTGCGCTGCCATTACAAGCGGGTTTCCGCTTCTTGATAAAGCAAAAAACCGGGTAAGCGGTTTTTTTGACAGCGTTAATTATTATACAGCGTTAAAATGCTGTTGTCAAGCACTTTTTTACTTTTTATTTGTAAATTTGCGCTTGCTCTCCCGCCGCCGTTTTTTCGCGACAGCTTTTTAATTTTAGCAAAACAAAGGTTCTTTGTCAACCACTAAATATAGTGGAAATAGTTTGTAATATACTTACTTCTTTACAGCCCAACAGTATTTTTTAACCTGCAAAAATTCCCCGTTTCTTTTAAATAAATTGGTATAACCTTACACCTGTGTGGAAAAATGATACTGCATATTTTTAAAAGGGAGGATGCATATGGCGTTTAAATACAGCCGCAGCGTAAGGGCGGCAGCGCTTGCGCTTTTTCTTCTATTGCTTTTATTCTGCAGGCAGGCAAGCCCCGCAAACGCGCTTTCAAAATATGGCTCTACAGGGGACGAGGTGATTGCCGTTCAAACAAAGCTTAAGGAGCTGGGCTATTATAAGGGCAATATAGACGGCATTTATGGCAGCGGGACCAAATCCGCTGTTACAAATTTTCAAAAGGCAAACGGGCTTTCCGCCGACGGAATCGCCGGAGTTAAAACGTTGGCGGCTTTAGGCATTACAAAATCTTCCACCAGCGGGGAATATACAGAATCGGAAATCGCGCTGCTTGCAAGAATTATCTCTGCAGAATCGCGTGGGGAGCCTTATGAAGGGCAGGTTGCAGTAGGCGCTGTCATTTTAAACCGTGTTGCCCATCCTTCTTTTCCAAACACCTTGTCGGGCGTGATCTATCAACCCGGCGCATTCAGCTGTCTGACAGACGGACAGGTAAATGTCGCTGTAGCCGAATCTGCAAAAAAGGCTGCGCAGGACGCAATCAACGGCTGGGATCCCTCCGGCGGTGCAATTTATTATTATAACCCTGCAAAGTCCACCAATAAATGGATCTTTTCCCGCCCTGTTATTAACACGATCGGTTCGCACCGTTTTTGCAGTTAAAATTTTGTAATAACACTTGTATTTATGGCTGTTCTCTTATAATATAATAGTAATATGTAGGATCTATCCTTATATTTACTATTTACAAAAGAAAAGGAGAACCTCCCATGTATAATGGTTATTATCAAATGCAGGCTGCATATGCGCAGGCCCGGGCAAAAAATTTATCCCTGGTAAAAAGCTATTTTAAAAAGAAATCGGTCCTGGCATTGGGGATTGTTCTGCTTGTGTCGGCTTTATGCTCCATGGCATTGACCTTTTTTGCTTCCGATGCCTACAGAAATATTCTGTCAGCCTTGGCAGAAGGGGAAAATCTTCTTGACACGATCGATAAAAATATTCTTACACAGCTCAGTTCAACCAGCAGCTGGTTCATGATTAGCATGAGCGTCGTTGGGTTTATCATTTCCGTTTTGTTTATCTCGTCCTTCTTTATTATTTATGCAAAATCGAAAAATGAAGATCCTGCCGTGTCGCCAAAAGCAGGTTTTACAATTTTATATGTATTTGCCATTATTGCACTTGTGTTATCCAGCTTATACACTTTGCTATTTTCCCTGCTTTTTATCGTAACCGGCATTTTAGCTTCCGCGCTTTCCTCCGTAAATGGCGCAGCGAATATCCATAACAGCGCAGAAGCACAATTTGCAATGTCTATTGCCATGTTTATTCTCTTTATTTTTGTTGCAGTTATTTTTGGATTTTTACTGTTTTATACCATTAACGCGGTACGCTTTATAGGGTCTGTCCGGCATACCCTTTCTTATCCGGATCTTAAGCTTAAAGGTGCAAAAGCCTTTGGCGTTTGCAACATTATCTTAGGTACGCTTTTGTCATTAAGCACCATCTTTTTTATTGTAATGGCTTGCGGCGTTATTTTTGGATATATTCCGCAGGCATATACCAGCCCCGGTTTCAATTATGAGGTACTTATGCCGGATTTACCACTGCTCATCCTATCGTTTGTCGTTCTTATTTTGTCCTGTGTATCGTATTTTCTCTACGGTGCTGTCTCCATCGGCTATGACGCACATATAAAAAAGCATATGCCGCGGCAAGCGCCGCCTGCGGCAAACGCCGCTTACACGGGGACGCCATTTTATCAAAGCCGTCCGGGCGGTACTTCCACCTATAACACATATAACACAAAACAGGCCGTGCCCTCGCATACGTCAAATCGTACGGCACAACCGCAGCAGCCTGCAAATCCTTATGTACAGCCGCAACGCCCGGCAAACCCCTATATTCCGCCGGCAGCACCGCCTGTGCCGCCCAGCACACAAGCTTCATCCCAAACGCCTGCAGCATCCACGCCGCAAAAAGCCGCTGCAGAGTCTGTCCCTGCGGCGAACACACAGCAGGAGCAGGCAAAGGTTTGCCCCCATTGCAAAACAAAGGCAGAAAAAGGCGACCTTTTCTGCCAGCAATGCGGTATAAAGCTTCCATAAAAAACAACTGCATAAAAAGGGGACTGCGCAGCCGTGTGCGGTCCCCTTTATTGTGCGGCCGTGCATTGCAGTAAAATAATACGCCATACGGAAGGGGTTTTTCTATGGTTGAAAATTTTTTAACAGTCGGTACACAGGTATTGGTTTTATTTATCCTGATTGGGATCGGCGTCATCTGCGGTAAGATCCGCTTTTTTTCGCCGGTGACCGCAAAGCATTTGACAAACATTGTTTTATATTTTGTAACGCCGTGCGTCGTGATCGACGCCTTTCATCGCGAATTTGACCCGGCACTGCTTACAAACCTGGGAATCACCGCTTTGTGTGCCGTATGCATCCATATATTCTCTGTCGCCCTTGCCGCTGCTGTTTTTCGCGATAAGGACGCTTCCCGCTGCTGCGTACTGCGCTTTGGCACGGTCTTTTCTAACTGTGGTTTCATGTCAATTCCCCTGCAGGCGGCTCTTTTGGGCAGCGACGGCGTTTTTTACGGTGCGGTGTTTGTTGCCATATTTAATCTGGTTTTGTGGAGCTACGGCGTACTTGTTATGAGCGGCGATAAAAAAACGCTTTCTCCCGCAAAGCTGCTTTTAAACCCGGGTGTGGTCGGCGTTGTCGCCGGATTTCTTTTATTTGTATTTTCTGTCAAGCTGCCGCAGGTGATAAGCGCGCCGGTGGATTATATGGCATCTTTAAACACGCCCTTGCCCATGCTGATCATCGGATTTTATCTTTCCCGAACAAATTTAAAGCAGGCGCTGCTGGATAAGCGGCAATATCTGGCAATTGCCCTTCGCCTTGTTGTGATTCCGCTGTGTACACTTGTATTGATGTATATCCTGCATATCCGCGGCGTAATCCTTGTCGCCTGTGTAATTGCCGCTTCTGCGCCGGTGGCGGCGGCGACAACCATGTTTGCTACAAAATTTGACAGGGACACCGCCTTATCTGTGAACATGGTTTCCTTATCCACATTGTTTTCCCTTATCACAATGCCGCTGATCGTAGGACTTGCGCAAACACTGGCATAAACAGCGCACAGCCTGCTGTATATGTAATAAGACAGGCAAGCTACGTCAAACGCAAAGCTTGCCTGTCTTGTTTTTGTATTATTCTGCGCTGTTAAAAATTTTTGTCACATCTTCTTTTCTCTGCACGTTTTGTTCATCGGGATTATCGCCGGTTACCTTGTTGTCTCTGTAAATCATCATATATTTCCCGTTGTCCGACATCGTAGCGGGAACCATGGAAAAGTCAAGCATGTTAAATTGTCCGTCCTTTTCCACCTGGCTGATTACGCTTTTTGCATCGTCGTTTAAATTTTCCGTATCAAACTCATAAAGCTCCAATGTAATTGCCGAACTGTTAAGCTCCGTTGTAAAGCGGTAACCAACCTGCGCGCCAATAACGTCGGCCTTCATCTGCACGCCTTCTTCCGGAATATACTCCTTTTCAAGCAGATCCTTGCACATCTGTGTCAACCCGTATTTGCCGTCCATATCTGCCACCTTAACAGCATCGCTTAAGCTCTGCGGCGCGCTGACGCACCCGGAAAACGAAAGCATGGCAACCGCAAGCAAACAAAACGCTATGATTTTTTTCATTTTCTAAAGTCCTTTCATACGGCTGCTATCGGCCGTTTTTCAAATCATTTGCACATCCAAATTCTTATTACAAGCTTAAAGTCCAAATACCCTCAAAGTACACATTGTCCCGCTTGCCGGGACAATCCTTTAGGCTGTAAAAGATGCCCCCGCATTTTACAAGCGTGAGGTTATTATAACCCAAACCATTTTAAAATTCAATAGAAAGCACAAAAAAGGAAAGGCCGGACCTGCCTTTCCTTTTTCTTTTCTGTTATCAGCTTAAAACATAAACATAAACGTTGCGTCTTCCAAACACAACACATTCTTCATACGTAGGATAATAGCAGTCTACAATGGCGGAACCGTCCATCAGTGCACCGCCTGTGTCAATCGCCGTGGCATAGCCGTATACAAAGCCGTCTTCTGCAACAATATACAGCTTGGAGCCATATGGAATAATGTTGGGATTTACCGCAACACCACCCAGTTGTGCCGGTGCGCCAGTTGCTGTTAAAGCGCCGGGAGGCGCGTAATATGCTGTACCAGAGCCATAAAGCACATTGGAATAAGCAACCTCGTTGCCGTTTGCGTCATAAAGCACGCCGTTTTGTACAGACGTGGGAATCCCCGCGCCGGAGGCGCCGCTTGCAGATCCTGCATTGGAAGTTACCGCCGCCTTTACCTTTGTACCAACCAAAATTTCTTCCGTTACGGCTTCTTTCAGAACCTTTTTCGACGTTACCTTTTCCGTTTCCACCTTGCCGTCGACAATGGTCTGCTTGACGGTCAGCTCCCGCTTACCGTCTACCCCTTCTGTCACGACCTTTGTTTCGCCTTTATAGAGCTCATCTGTTGCAATCTCTACGGTTTCATGGGCGATCTTTTCTGTTTTTGTTACAGTTTTATACGTTACGCGGCTTACCTGGATCGTCATGTTATCCTGAACAGTTTCTGTTTTCTTAACATTCAGCCTGTCGTCTTCAGAAAGCGTTATATCCAGATAAGCAAGTGCATTTTCCACCGTTCCCTCCGGAACAAGCTGCTTTTCTGTCTTTCCATCTGCCTTGATGGTAACGGGTACATACGTGCTTACGCTGATCTGCATATCTTCTGTAAGCTCCGTATCGGGCTGCGGCGTAACAACATCGTTGTCCGCAAGTACAACATTCGCTTTATCCAGCGCATCCTGTACGGTACCGCTTGTAAATACCAGGGTTTGCATTTTTCCGTCTGCCTTAACCGTTACGGTAAAGGCACGGTTGACAATAATACTGATATGATTTTCCACATTGTCATAGCGGATAATCTCGTCGTTCTCTGTAACTTCAATCCCTGCCCTGGCAAGAATATCGTCTGTGTCTGTGCTTATGGTTGTGACGGTAAGCTCTTTACCATCTACTGTAATGACTGCCGTTCTGCTTAAAGCTGCTACTGAAAAAGCGGAGGTAATAAAAATCACACCCATCAAAACAAGCGCCAGCGCTCTTTTGAAGTAAGTGGTTTTCTTACTCTTGCTACCCATAGCGGTTATAAACATATGAAATAATAGAACTCCTTGTTGTCTCAGATTTATTCAGCCTACCTGAAGCTTTTCTAAAAATGAAAAGAAAGGATTTAACGGCCAAACATTGACTGTCATAAATTTGTCCTACATTTCGCATTATAAGCATCGAGTTTGTAGATGTCAAACAGAGATACTGCGGTTATTTTGTATAAATCGCCAGAATTTTTTTGGCGAAACAAGCCGACCCGGCAAGAATTTGTCAGGAAAAAAGCGATTTGCACAAAATTAATTTTCTTATACAGAATTTTAATTTCTTTTTATGTGCAAAATGTGAAAAACAAAGGTTACAACCTTTTAACCATCCGTTACAGCCATGTATTTTCTGTATTTTTTTTGCATAAAATAATAAATATGCGCTTTTTCTCTTGAAAAAAACGGCTTGTTTATCCACTTTTCTTAGGTTTTTGTTTATTTTGACATACTACATTTCGTATATTTTCCTTTTGCCCGTTCTTGTTCTGTTCTGTCTTTTTTTTAAGCAAATGGAAAAGTTTCTTTTTATTTTATTCCATTTACTGGATTTTTGTTTATTTTCTTTTTGGCTGCATTACAGGCGTGTAATGGATGTAAAAAATTTTTTACGCTTCAGCCTTTCTCTTGTCCTGCAGACACGCAAAAGGCGCGGCTAAGCTTTGTTGGCCGCGCCTTTTGCCTTAAAATCCTCCCGGTGGCTGCATTTGTCCATTTGGACGGTTTCCCCCGCCGGGCTGTCCGCCCACATTTCCGCCAGAACCGTAAATTAAGCTTTCCATGTCAATGGATATGCTCTGTCCTGCTGCCGTCAGCAAATAGGTCTTACCCTGCTCAATCTGCGGACAGCTGACCAAAATGCAGCCATACGATTTTTGCGGCGTATAAGAGACAAGCGTGTTACCGTTGCTGTCTTTTAGCACTACTTCCCCGTCAGAGGCACTTCCGGTAACATGAACAAGGATGGCCCCCTGCGTGGAGCTGCTGCTGAAATTTTGCGCCATACCGCTTTCGCCTGCCGCTATAAATACGCCGCCCGTAACCTGCGCCTCCCCAGCATAATCCAGCGCGCCGTTACCGCTGTTTGTTGGGCCGGATATATAGGTTTCACCGCCGGATACATATAAGTTTCCGTTGGAATCTATTCCATCGCCAGAAGCGTTGATTGTAACCGTTCCGCCGGAAATCCGGATATAACTGTCGCTGTCAGAGGCAAAGCGATCCTGCATCATACCGCCATCAAACCCACTTTGGTCGTTTCCGCCGGCAGCGTTCATTCCGTCGTCGCTCGCTATTACAGAAACGGTTCCACTTGTAATGTCAATTGTCAGCCCTTCTATACCCTCGTAGCTTTCCGTCACCGTTATCTCGGCGTTGTCAATCGTAACGCCTGCATCCGCATGAATTCCGTCGTCGCCGGTAGCAACCGTACATACTCCGCCCTGAATCAAAATGTCTGCGTTGGAATGCATTGCGTCATCCGCAGAATCAACGGTAATCGTACCACCGCTAATTGTTAATGTTTCAGAGGCTTTCAGCCCTTTTGTGCTGGCCGTTTCTGTTTCTGTGTCTGTACTTGCCTGCTGGCCAAAGCCCCCTGCGCCAAACAGCTCTTCCTGCTGCACAGCTGCATTTGCGCTGCCGCCGCCAGACTGAATATCTATGCTTCCTCCCTCTATTTGCAAGAAAGCAGATGCGTCCATCCCGTCGCCTTCGCTTATAATATGAAATTCCCCTTCTTCTATATAAATAAATCCCAGCGATGTGTCGTCCGTATTTTCAGCATGAAGGCCGTCTTTACCGCAGGCCAATACAAAGCTTCCGTCTGCAATGCGGATACTGTCTTTTCCCGAAAGCGCATGGCTTGCCGCCGTAATTTCATACGAACCGCCGGTAAGCGCCAGGTCGTCTTTTGAAACGATTCCGTGCCCGTAAACGGCCTCAATCGTAAGTTTTCCCGTTCCGTTGAGCGTTAAATCCTCTTTTGAAAAGATTACCGAATCTATATTGTTGTCGTCAATCGCAACAAACTCGTTTTTATTTGAAAGCGTATTTTCCGTACCGTCCGCCAGCGTTACCCACACCTTGTCTGCCTGTTTTACATAAATAACGGCGCTGGTGTCGCAATTTGCCTGTACGCCGTTGAGAACAAGTTGTAATTTGTCTGTTTTTTCAGCTTCAACAACAATTTGGCCGTTGGTAAGGATTCCGGACAAAAGGTAGGTTCCGGCATCTTTTATAACAGCCGTACTGCCCGTTATTTCAACCTGGTCGGAATCACACGCAATTTGATCCCCGTTGAGCACAACGGCAACGGCGGCGCTTTCGTCATATCCGCTTTCTTTGTCCCGCTGGGAAAACATATCCTCTGTGCTTATACCGGCTGTTTTTACGGATGCGCTTTCCCAGGAGGAGGCCTGCTCGCCGGTTTCTGCGTCCTGCTCTGTTGCGGAACAGCCGTTGATCGCAAGCAGAAAAACAAGCAAAAGAAAGACGGCTGCGATTCTTTTTCTGTTACAGTTCATATGTGTTGACCTCCTGTCTGGACATACTGATTTCCAAATTTCCATTTCTGCAGCGGAGTGCATCAATCAGTTCTTTTTCCTCTGCTACATTTTTCAAGGTAACGTTGTAAGTCAATTTGAACAGACTACCCAAATTGGTTGTCTTAACGGATACCACCTCAAAGGCGGTGGTGTATTGATTCAGCAGGTCGTCAAACACATGGGTATAATCCAAATCCTCCGGAATGGTAATCCGCAGCGTTTTATCTTTGCACGCACCTCTTTTTTCTCCAAATGAAAATTTATGGCAGAGTATTCCCACCAGCCCGAGGATCAGCGAAAACAGCGCCGCGTAGGCAAGATACCCCATCCCTGCTATCAGGCCGGCCCCCATTGCAAGAAAAATTGTCCCTATCTCTTTTGCCGTTCCAGGAACAGAACGGAAACGGACAAGGCTAAATGCACCTGCAACTGCAACGCCCGCGCCTATATTGCCGTTGACCATCATAATAACAACGCAGACAACGGCGGGAAGCATGGCCAGTGTAATCACAAAGCTTTTGGTATAACGGCTTTTATATGTGTAAGAAACGGCAAAAAAAACGCCGATTACCAAAGACACGCCAATGCAAAGCAAAAAATCAGGAACAGAGATCGTCGCCCCCGTGCCGCTTTCAAAAATTCCCTGAAAAACTGTATCAAGCATTGTATCTTTCTCCTTTCTGTTCTGCTGAAAAAATCGTTTTGTATGCGTTTCCATATTTGGAAAAGGATGTTTTAAAAATATGGTTTTCGCTTAACAGCGCCGTCATCCAAAGCGGAATGGCCTTTGCCGTTTTTATCTCCATCAAAATCTGCCCATTGTGTAAAATAGGTTGACCGTATATCCCAGCGCAAAGCGACAGGTCGTAGTTGCGCCAAAGAATATTTTTATCAAAGGTAATGCGAAAATCACTGTCGTCCTTTGCAAAAAATGCCTGCCTTTCATAAGAAAGGAACACCGTAGGACGAGGAAAGCCATATTGACCCAAAAAATAATCAAGCTCATGCGTAATCTGCGTATCTGCAAGCTGTTTTCCGCCGCAGAGATAACGCATGGCCTCCTGTTCTGTGGTGTTGATCCTCCGCTTATATACCACCGACCTGTACTTCTTTTTCATTTCTATAAACACCGTGCTGTCCGGCACAGCGACCCCATAGCTTCTAAGCCGAAGCTTTTCCTTATAAACCGGTCTTTCTATCGACCGGCGGATCAAAAGAAAGCTGGGCGTGTCAAAATAAAGGTTACAAATGCTGCTTTGCCCATATCTGTCATCTATCATATACCGGCAGATCTTTTCTTTTAACCGTGCATATTGCGCTTCCGTTATTAAATATTTCATTTCATAGCGTTGGAATACAGCTTGATTGTTCATAGTCAGTCTTTTCTCCTTTCTTCTGCTTATAAATGTAAAGGATATACTTTAAATAGAATTAAAAAAAGCAACGCTGTTTTGCAATAAATGCAAAACAGCGTTGCTTTCACAGCTCTGTATTCCTATAAAACAATTGTAAAAAGGATCGATCTTCCATCGTCGCTTTGCGCAGAAATTTTTCCTTTATGGGCGGTAACAATTGCTCTTGCCACAGAAAGGCCGATCCCGTAGCCGCCTGTCTGCGAGCTGCGGGAAGAATCGAGCCGGTAAAAGCGTTCAAACAGCATGTCCAATTTTCCTTTCTGAATATGTGAAACGGTGTTTTTGACAGAAAGCACTTTATTTTTTCCGGCTGTCCTAAATTGTACGGCAATGGACCCTCCCGGGTTGGAATATTTCATCGCATTGTCTAAAAGCAGGGAAATCAGCTGGCGCAATGAGGCCTCGTTTCCATAATAGGAAACATTTCTTTCAATTTCAAGCGAAAGTGTCTTTCCCTGCACTTCCGCAATAGCCTCATACGGCTGGGCTGTTTGAAGTATGGCCTCCGAAAGAGAAAAGTCTGCCATCTGCAGCGCTGCGTTTTCTTCTTCCATGCGGGAAAGAAATACCAGCTTTTCTGTTAAGGAGGCCAGCCGTTTTACCTGGTTTTTAATACTTTTCGTCCATTCGTTTTCGCCGCTTTCCATCTCCAGCACCTCGGTATTGGCATCAATCACCGTAAGCGGCGTTTTAATTTCGTGGCTGGCATCTGTTATAAATTGTTTCTGCTTTTCATAGCTTTCTGCAACCGGCCTTACCGCCAGCTTTGAAAAAAACAGAACCAAAGCAAACACCAACAAAATACCGATCAGACTGGCAAGAATACTGACAAAAAGAAACGAATAAAAGGTTTCCAATTCTTCATTGCAATCCAAAAAAATGTACATTATCCCTTCATTACAGGCGTGCGCCTGATATTTATAGTTTTCAAAAAAGCCGCCTGTCTTTCCCTGCGCATACAGTTGCGCCGCATACTCTGCCGCTTCCTCGCTTGAAACCGCGGCAATCCGGCCGGTATCTACCGAAAAAACCGTGCCGTCAAGGCGCAAAACCACTGTAAAATAGCGGGTATTAAAGGGCGCCTCCGGTGACATATCGCGGGGCGGCGGTTTCTGTCCGCTGCCTTCCATATCCCCCACCCTTGGAAAAACGCCGTCGTTTTCAGCAAGTACCGACAAAAGCGCGTCTGCATTGTTATTGATATTCCAGTAATTTGCAAGATTGATTATGCCAATAATGCTGCCTAAAACCAGAACAATGGAGCACATGGTAATTCCAATAAACTTGCGCCGTAAACGTTTAAGCATGAATGGCCTCCAAAGAATACCCTAAATTTCTTGTTGCTCGGATCTGCACACCTGCTTCAAGAGATATCAGCTTCTTGCGAAGATAAGAAATATATACCCATACCACATTTAGCTCCGCGTTGCTGTCGTACCCCCATATTTTTTCCATAAACCGCTCTGTAGAAATGACCTGCCCCGGATTGGCCATAAGCATTTCCATCATTTGAAATTCTTTATTTGCAAGCCGCAAATTTGCTTTTTCTGAGGAAAGCTCAAAGGTAGACCGGTTGAGCGTAATATTTTGAAAAGAAAGAATGGGATCTGTTGCTTCTGTCTGCCGTCTGGTCATCGCACGGATCCGGGCAAGCAGCTCCTTTGTAGCAAAGGGCTTTGTCAGATAATCATCTGCGCCGCTGTCCAAACCAAGAACGCGGTCGTCAATTTCAGATTTTGCAGTCAAAAGTAAAACCGGAAGCCTGTTCCCTTTTGCCCTGATTTCCTTAAGAACGCTGATCCCATCCAGCTTTGGCATCATAATATCCAAAACAGCGCCGTCGTATAGCCCGGTTTCCAAAAAATCAAGCGCATCCTGTCCGTTATCTACTGCATCTACCGAATAATGATTGTGCTTTAAAATGGTAACCAGCGCATTGGACAGTTCTTTTTCATCCTCCGCCAGCAAAAGGCGCATAATAGCCATCTCCTTTTTTCTTAAACTCCATGATCAACATAACGCATATGCCTTAAATAGAGTTTAAAATCACCTGGCGGCACATGCCTTTCAAACGGTATTTTTCTCATATTGCACAAGGCGGCTTTGCCCTTTGCATAAGGCTTCTGCCAGCTATCTGCTATATTTTCTGCTTTTGGTAAAAATTAAAAAACGACCCTTATGCTGTAGAAGCGCCTGATATAAAAATCCCACAGGCAGGCCTGCCTGTGGGATGAAAGTGTTTTTCCAAAACTTATCTCTTAGAGAACTGCGGCGCGCGACGTGCGGCTTTGAGGCCGTATTGGCGTACAGTTTAGCGCCGGTTTTCCTTGATTTTATGGGCTTTTTGGCCTCTGCCCTCAAATGTTGCCCCAGTATTTAATCATAAAAATGGGGGCATTTTAGGCACCAACAGATGGAGCAAATGCAGCATTTACAACACTCAGAAGTTCCTCCGGTTTATTATACTTCACCTGCGCGTAAATGTCCATAGTCGTCTTACTGTTTTCATGCCCGGCAAGATATTGAACAGTTTTTGGGTCAATGCCTGCATACAGCAGGTTAGTAATATAGGTGTGACGAAGTTGATGTGGGGTTACATCAAAGTCAATGGCATACACTAACTTCGGGTTATTTTTCTGATGACTGCCAGGGGTAGGCGTTACCGTACACTTCACGCACTGGCCATTTACATACTTATAATAGTTATGGGGTTTCGTAGAGCGAACGGTTACATATTTCCATACCCGCTGAAACTGCGAAGATGAAAGAGGATTTCCATTTCTGTCAGCAACCACATATTCCGATTCGGTTTTCTCTTTCACTTCCCGCAGGCAGTCTGTCAAACACTTTGGGATCGGAATATCTCTCCGAGCCGCCTTCGTTTTCAGCGTTGTGGAAATCACCGGCCTGTTATTTTCTGAGCGCCATGCTCTCCGTACAGAGATGTACGGCGTAGGAACATCCAGAAATACGCAGTCCCATTGCAGTCCCAAAATTTCTTCGCGCCGCAGACCGGAATATAAAGCGATCATTATAAAGGTATAGGGTGGAAGTCCTCGGACAGTATCTAAAAGCAGCTTCACTTGCTCATCCGTCAAGGCATTTATCTTTTTCCCCGGTTTTCCCCCTTTGGCCGAGAGTCCCTCACAGGGATTATATTCAAGTAACTGGCTTCGCTCTGCCGAATAAAAGACACATTTCAGGAGCATATTTACCTTACTATACAATCCAGCAGATTTTGAAGCCAATGGAATCATCGCAAGCCGAATATCGTCTGCAGTCACATCCTCAAGATACATATCGCCTAAAGGCTTGACAATATAGTTGTTCATGGTCTGGGTATATCCTCTCAACGTGCCGGAAGATACCTTTGCCGACTGCATGAGCAGCCACTTCTCGCAATACTCTGCCACCGTTGGATGTTTTCTGCGGAAAACCGCCTCCTCTACCTGGCGTCGGGCCTCCATCTCCTTTAGCTGGAGTTCCTCGCAGGTTTCAGCATACAAGTCCACTCTCTTTCCATCGGCATCGGTGATCCGAGCCCTGTAATATTGAATACCCCTCCGCATGGTAGTGCCATACCGGGGAACATTTTCTTGTTTTTTCGCCATGATTTCAGTTCCTTTCTATTTAATATGTATTTCAGCGCCGATACCTTCTTTATACTGAAAAATCATGGCTCTATCAAAGGTGCGATTCTGGGAAACGCAAAGGGCGGGGAACACTCCCCGCCCTTTGTACGTTTTCCGTCAAATTATTGTGCCGCTTCGTATTCACCGCCATCCCATTCTGCAAAGGCTCCGCTTAAAACTCCTGCCAGTTGCTCCGGCTTGTTGTACTTTACCTTCGCATAAATGTCCATTGTGATTTTACTGCTCTCATGGCCAGCCAAGTATTGAACTGTTTTAGGGTCTACCGAAGCATGAATCAAATTTGTGATGTAGGTATGACGAAGCATGTGTGGCGTAACGTCAAAATCCAGGCTATATACCACATGACCATTGTTCCGTGCTTTTTCACCCAGCTTCGGGTAAAGCATATACTTCACATATTTCCCGTCCACAAGTTTGCGGGCCATCCTCGGTTTTGCTGTCCGTGTCACAATATACTGCCAAAGCCGCTTAAACTGCGTATAAGACAACGGCTCTCCATCCTGGTTGGCAATTACATAGTCTGATGTCGATTTTTTCTTTGCCTCTTTCAAGCACTCTGCCAAACGATCCGGGAGAGGGATATTCCGCTCCGCAGCCTTCGTTTTTAACTCTGTGAGAATGACCGGCCTGTTATGTTCCGTGTGCCACGCCCGCCGTACCGTCAAATACGGCGCATCTGTATCCAGATATACCGAATCCCATTGCAGTGCAAGGATTTCTTCCCGCCGCAGCCCTGCATACAGGCCAATCATCACAAATACATAGGGCGGCAACCCGCGAATGGCGTCCAAAAGCCGTTCTACCTGTTCATCCGTCAAAGCCTGCCGCTCCTCCTGCGGAACGCCTCCGCCTTTTGCCTCAAGGTATATCGTCGGGTTTGTATCAATCACATGGCTCTCCTTGGCCGCCCGGAAGATAGACTTGTAGAGGATTACCACGGACTTATACACTGAAGCTGACTTTTTAGAGACTGGCACAAGGGCAACCTGGATGTCATCCAGGGTTACATCGGCCATTCGTTTCTCACCCAGCTCCTTGATAATATGCCGCCGCACCTTGGATGTATAATCAATCAATGTGGTGGCACGGATATGGACAGACTGCATCAGAAGCCACTTTTCACAATACTCGGCAACCGTGGGGGATTTACGCCGGAATGTGGCGTTGTCGATTTGCTCAAGAGCCGCCATTTCCTTGTCGTAAACTTCCTCGCGGGTTTTTCCGTAAAGAATCCCCCGTTTGCCATCTGCGTCCTCAATATCTGTTTTGTAATACTCATGCCCATTTATCTGGACTTTGCTGTACCTGGGAATTCGTTTTCTTTTTGCTGCCATTTTTCTACCTCCAAATGCAATCAGTGTTGTATCTTTGTTTTACCAAAACCACACGATTTGCTCAAAGGTGCGATTTGTTTCCTCTCACATTTCGGTAGGTTACTTTCTTTTCCACAGGTTTTGCCCGATAGGTGCATTTAGCAACATATTCCTGAAGGTAGGCAGAAGTGAAATATACGCATCCATTCGGCACATACTGAATATAGGAAATCAAGCCACTGTTTCTGGCTTCATCCAAGGTGGCAAGGCTGATTCCCAACAGTCTTGCCGCCTCCTTACGAGTAATCAGCTTTTCCATATTCAATCTTCACTTCCTTTCCTTCTTTTTTACCACTTCATAGTCAAAGCCGGGCCGCTGGCCGCAGTAGGTGCAGATGTCCTTTTCCACCCGTTCGGGGTGAACCCTGCGCAAATAATAAGAGCCTGTGCCGTAGAAGTTATTGGCACAGGCCGGGCAAAGGCACATGATTAAGTTTTCGGGAACTTCCTCAATCAGCCCAACGCTGACCGCCAGCGCGTGATTGATTTTGCGGATATGCTTTTCCTCCAGATGTCCGATGTACGCGCCCAGCCGTTTCTTGTCAATGGTGCGGAGCTGTTCCAAAAGAACGAGAGAAGGCAGTTCCAGCCCGTTTTCCGCCTGGAGAAGATAGTGGGTGGGCAGCTTGGCCTTGGCGTCCACTTTGCTGGAAATGGCCGCCACAATGACGGTGGGGCTGTATTTGTTCCCCGTGTTGTTCTGAAGAATAAGGACGGGGCGATAGCCTTCCTGCTCGGAGCCGATTCCCCGGCCCAGATCGGCATAGTACATATCGCCGCGCAGATATGTCCTGTTCATGTCTTATGACCTCCCTTTGAAAAATTAGGCGGCGTGGGCCGCCTATGTAAAGGCCGCACAGCAGAACAGAATGAAGGCCGGGGAGAGATAAAACCATTCTCCTGTTTTCATTGGCCCGTCCTGCTGTACGGCCCGTATTTCAAAGGTGCTCCTATTTGTCCTCGACGCCCCGAAGCACCGGGTGGGAAGTCATCAAACGGCTGGCGGCTCACCAGCTCCACGGGGAATCTCACCCCTCGCGTGGTTCTCACGCGACCGCCCCCATTGCCTGCGACGGATCACGGCGGCGGGCCGCTTCAACGCTCGGACGTTAGGCTGGACGGGAGTATCATTGTCCCCGCTGCTGGTCATGGCCGTACCGGGAGCCACCCGGTACTGGCAGCCTGCTGTTTCTCGCTCCTTGCCTGGAAGAACAAACCAAAGACCTACAATTTCTTTTTTCGGTGGTGTCTCGTTGTTTTCTCCCGGCAGATCACTGCGCAGCCGCTACCTGGGCTTTGGCTTTCGCCAAAGCAGCGGGAATGTGCCTGATGAATGGGTATGCAGTTTTCAAGGTGCCATGAGGCCATAAAAAGAACCTCTCACCCTATTTGCCGTTGGGTGAGAGGTTCTATAACCGCTAAAACTTATTTTTCCAGAAAAATTTTTAGCTTTTTGAGGATTTTCATTTTCCTCTTATAAACGGCGGGCTGAGAAATGCCGAGTTCCATCGCCAACTCGCTCTCTTTGCGCTCATCAAAGAATAATGCCTGGATCAGCGCACGTTCTTCTGGGGTAAGCAGGGAAAGCGCGGTATGTAGCCTGTCCACTTCCAGCTTGTGGAGCACCACGCTCTCTACGCTTTCCTGCTCATCGGAGAATTGCTGGGCATTTTCATCCACCAGCCGGTCCAAAGAATCTTCGCGGCTGGGGATGATCTGCACCACTTGGCCCTCCTTTCCGAGAACGAACCGCTCGGTTTTCAAATCGTTCTCAAAATAGCGCATTTTCCGGTCGCCCTGCATATAGGCCCGGTACACTTCATCCGTGACCTCGACAAATTGGCCGCGAATCCATATTCTTTTTTTATCAGCGTCCACGCTGTTTTACCTCCGATCAGTCTGAATTGCGAGAAATTCAGACTGGCCGGCGGTCCCCTACAACGTGAAAATGGGGTTTCTCTATATTGAAAAACGCACCTGCAGAATGGGGTATTCCCCCAAACAGCAAGTGCGTTTCTTTTTAGTTCGTGTAAATCATGGCATGATGGTTCAGTGTGAAGGGCATAATATCCCGTTGAAAAGCGGGAAGTTTTTTTAACCGTACACCGTCAAGCAGGCGGCCTACGACATAGAATCATACTCGCTGCTTCTAATGAGCAGCGGCGCGCAGGATGACCAACGCATGAAATATCCCTCCAGGCCAAAAACGTGGTATGGAAGGATGGGCATGACAAAGCACCCTGCCAAAACCTCATTTTTTTTATTGGCAGGGTCAACTATACGATCCTGGTCAGTTCACTTTTACCCGCACTGTCAGTTCTCTAAAATTTGAACTGCTATGCCATTATAAATCTGGCATAAATCCTTAAAATAGAAGGAGAGGTGAACTGAAAGTGCAGAATGAACATGAAACACTTGGTGAGATCATCAAGAATGCCCGCATAAAAGCAGATATTACGGTCGAAGATCTGGCAGCCAAGGTCGGAGTAACCGAGAGATTTATATATCGTATCGAGAACGAAGGCAAAAAGCCCAGCTACGACATCCTGTACAAGCTGATTCGGGAGCTGTCCATTTTACCCGATCAGATTTTCTTTCCAGAAAAGCAGATTGAGGATTCTGAAATGGAAAGCCTTGTCCGTATGCTGTATAACTGCGACGAGCGTTCTATGCAGATCATCAAGGCGACAGTTAGGGCGGCCTTGGACAGCCAGCCCAAAGAGTAAAAAAGAGCCGATGTCCGTGGGAAATTCTCACAGGTTCATCGGCTCTGCGTCTATGCGTCTGGCTCTTTGATGACAACGATATGTAGTTGTTTCGCCTGGATCAAGCTCTCTCGTTTGCACTTCGGGCAGTAGAGAGGATAATTGATTAAAACCGTATCCTCTCTGATTCGATCACGGGTTTTATTCCCGCAGACGGGACAATAAACCCACTCTGTTTGCTGCATGGGAATCACCTCCGTTCTCCTGTTTTCAAGACATGGCCGAGGGCTTGCTGCTTTGCAAGCCCGCCGGCGTGTCTTTTTTATTTATTCTTCCTTTTCCCGGAATCCCCAAGCCTCAAAATCCGTATCGTCCTCCTCCGGCTCCACTTCCTCGGCATAATCGGAACCGGTGGCCTCTACCGGGGGATTGAGCATATAGGGCGTAACCTGTACCGGCGCTTCGCTCGGAATCGCCAGCACCCTACGGGCAGCCTTGCCGCAAAACACCATGGCACCGGCAAGGGCGAAATACTGCACACAGCTTGTAAGATAAAGATTCACAATAGCCAGTTCATTTCCCTGCACAGGGACGCCCTGCTCAAGCTGCCGGGAGACATTTTGATGGCAGGCCACCAGAGAGACAAAGGCTGTAATCAGCAGCACCACCGCAAGAGCATAAAAAACTGCGGAAAGGATCGTTCCCTTTTTCGAGGGTTTCGTGATTGGATTGCTGTCTATCTCCATCATTTTGCCCTCCTTTCACTGCGGGGAGCGTTGTTTCTGCGGGACTGGTGCTGGGCGGCTCCGTCCTGAACGCGCTCCAGCACCTGCAGCTCACCCTTTTTCAGCCGGAACACCACATCGGCCTGCTTCGCCAGCTCATTGGAGTGGGTAACGACCACCACGCACTTGTTCATCTTGTGGGCGCTCTCTTTGAGGATCTCGGTAATGTCCTGGGCGGTGTCCTCGTCCAGATTGCCCGTAGGTTCGTCTGCCAGGATCACCGGGGCCTCACTTGCCAGGGCGCGGGCAATGGCTACACGCTGCTGCTGGCCGCCGGAGAGCTTCAGCACATTCCGCTTGGCTTCTTCTTTCGTCAGCCCCAGGCGCTCCAGAATGGGCAGCGGCGGCAGCTTGGAAGTCAGCGACACATTCTCTGCGGGGGTCAAATAGTCAATCAAGTTATACGCCTGGAAAATAAACGCCACATGGTTTTTCCGGTGGTCGGAAAGGCCAGTCTTGGCAATGTCCTGCCCATCGAAGGTTATCTGGCCGCTGCCGGGGCTGTCCAGGCCGCCGATCAGGGAGAGAAGGGTGGTTTTGCCGCAGCCGGAAGGCCCCAGGATAGCGTAGAGTTTGCCCTGTTCCATTTCGGCATTGACTCCTTTTAAGACTTTCTTTTTGTTATCGTAGGAATATCCCACTTGTTTGATTTCCATGATACTCATAGTGATTACCTCGTTTCGTTATTTTAGGGGTGGATAGTCTTATTCCATCTGCGCCAAAATCTGCTTGGGCTTTAACCGCATGGTCGAAATGCTGGACACCAGCACTGCCGCCACCAGCAAAATGCCGCCCACGATGGCCACCAGCATAAAGTGCTCCGGCGTGACGATGACATTCTCCGCCGCCTTGCCGAACAGTGTTCCAAGGGTGCCAGCTACCTGCTTGCTGGAGAGGTAGGCCAGCGGAAAGGCCACCACTGCGATCAGCAGGGTTTCCAACACATATTGGAGAATCACCGCAGGTTTGGCGATTCCAACGGCCAGCAAAATCCCGGTTTCCCGTTTCCGGCTGCGGATGGACATGGAGAGGATGAGGATAATCAGTACCATGCTCACAGCAGTAATGACAACGATGAGGGTGGTAATCAGGGTGCCGGTGTCGGAAAGGGCGCTGGAGATATTCTGATATACCTCGTCATTGGCGGTGATCTTGTAATTGTTCCAGTTGATAGAGGAAATGCTCTGCACTTTCCGAATCACATTCTCTAATTGGGCGGCGTCCGTGACATAGTAGTAGGCTTCGGAAATGCCCTCGCCATCTTCGCCCCAGCCCTTAATCAAGCCTTCGGCTGCGTCCATGCTGCAAAAAACATAGCTGGAATAGGCGTAATAGGACGCATCATCATACATATTTACTTGGTCGCCCTTGTCCGCAACCACATCGAAGATGCCTACGATCTCCATATCCACTTCCGGGGTGTTATTTTGCGGGTAGTAAACGCCTGTCAAAGTATCCCCAACCTTCAGCCCGTTCCACTCAGCCAGCTCCCGGCTGATAATAATGCTATTAGTCATATCATCGGTGATGTGGGTGCCTTCCACCAGCTCAAACCGGCCCGACAGAAACAGCTCATGGTATTGGGAGTTGTAGGAGCCGTAGTTGTAGAAGCTGTAATTCTCATGGGCCAGTTCCTCGCCCTTATCATTGAAGATACGGGGCAGGGTAATCAGGGTGGCGTCATACCCCGCAATGCCATCCACTGCGGCAATCTGCTGGATCATGTCCTCGGACATAAATTCCTGTGTGCTGTAATTGCCGTTCCAGCCGCCCGTAGAGATGTCGCGCTCCACCGTGAAGCTGGCCCCGGTGGTTCCCCGGACTTCCTCGGCCTGTTCCTCCTGGGCGTCTGCAATCGCCAGCCCGGACAGCACCAAGGTGGTAATAGCCAGGAGCAGGAAGAACACCAGCAACGTCTTTTTCCATTTTCTTGCGGTATGTAAAACCGCTCGTATTCCTAAATTCATATTGCGCCTCCTTTACTCCATCTGCGCCAAGATCTGCTTTGGCTTTAGCCGCATAGTCGAGATACTGGACACCAGCACCGCCGCCACCAGCAGGACGCCGCCCACGATAGCCACCAGCATGAAATGCTGCGGCGTGACGATGACGTTTTCCGCCGCCTTGCCGAACAGTGTACCAAGAGTGCCGGCAATCTGTTTGCTGGAGAGGTAGGCCAGCGGGAAGGCCACCACCGCGATCAGCATAGTTTCCAGCACATACTGGAGAATGACCGCAGGCTTGGCGATACCCACCGCCAGCAAAATCCCAGTTTCTCTTTTTCGGCTGCGGATAGACATGGAGAGGATCAGGATAATCAGCACCATGCTCACAGCAGTAATGACAACAATGAGGGTGGTAATCAGAGTGCCGGTGTCGGAAAGAGCGCTGGAAATATTTTGATATACCTCGTCATTGGCGGTGATGATAAAGTTATCCCAGTTAATCGAGGATATGTTCTGTACCTCAGCTATCACGTTATCCAACTGTGCTGCATCTTCTACGAAAAAGTGGGCCTCTTGGAGTTTGCTCCCATCTTCATAATTAACAGCCATTTCTTTCATTGCATTGTAGCTGCAAAAAGCATAATCGGCATAATCCCATAGTGTAGAAGCATCATACATGGTCGCCTCATCATTTTTATCGGCAACGATATCAAAAAAACCTACTATCTCCATATCAACTTCTGGATCACCACACCAATATTAAACAAAGTCCCCGAGAATATTATTTTCTCGGGGGCTTTGCTGTTATGAGGTATCTTACAGAACCCTATACGGGCAGATAGAAAATCATACTAGAAAAGACCAGTTAGGCTTTGAACGCTTAACTGGTCTTTTTTTGTTACTGCTATCTATTGTCTGAAAGATCGGTTATTGGCTTTACTTGAATCATTTTCTGTAAAAGCTCATAGAAATCAGTCTCAACAATTTTGGCGTTGAATTTTTGACAGAACTCTCTGATTAAAGATTCAGCTAAATTTTTATCCCGAATTTTTTGATTGTTTAATTTCCGGTTTAAGAATCGTACTAAGTTTTTGTGAATTCTATCGACATGTAACAGTTTACTTGTATACGGCCCTCTCACATAGTCTTCGGCAAATAAAATCTGATTTCCATTCCAGCCTTTAGATAGGATAGTACTTCCTTTTTTTATACTATTTACAACAAACATATTGCAGTCATCATTTAAGCTGGCCGTAATACGTTTTATTTTTTTATTTCTCGTTTCAACTGCTATATTGACACATTGAGACACAATAGGGGTAAAAGGTTGCCCCACTTCTACCGTTCCCTGTAATGGCCTTGAAGAAATATCAAATGTGTTAGCATATCTTATTTTCTTAAAAACCAAAAACGCGGTTTTATAGCTTTTGATACCTGTTTCCTTTTGCAATCCAATAACAGTTGCTTTTTCTGCATTCGATGAAATATACCAAGCTGCTCTGAACCAGCAAGTTAAAGGCAAATGCGTATCTTGAAAAACCGTACCTGCGGTTACAGTCGTTTGATATTTGCAATTTTTACATTTGTACTTTTTTTCATTCAGAAGCCATGCTTCATCATATCGGCAACGAGGACAGCGGTATCCGTCTGGCCAACGTAAACTGGTCAGAAAATGGAGGCACTGTTCTTCTGTTCCGAATTCAGATTCAAAATCAGATAATGTTTCAATGCTTTTCATAATGTGATTGTATCATGCCTTGTTTGGTTCGTCAAGTCTATAATTTTAACAGAATAGTTAAGCAGTTATAGAAAATTTGAGAAAGAAGGTTTTGCTATGTATGATTTTTCAATCAGTAAAGAACAAGCCCGTCAATTTGCCTATGACTGCTTCGATGTCATAATCCGTGATGTCAAAATGCTGGAAGAGCAATCTCAAAATTCTTCAGAAAACAATCAACAAAAAGTAGCTTAAAGTAAAGGAGTGTGAACTATGAATTTCAATAATATTCCTCATAAAATGAGAGTTTATCGAAATTGGATTGTATGGCGACTGGAAGATAAAGGTAGGAAGAAGCCAACGAAAGTCCCCTATTGTGTTTATGGCGGTCCTGCAAAAGTCAATGACCCTCGCACATGGTCAACATTCGATGAAGCTGTATGTGCTTGTCAAGAAGGTGATTATAACGGTGTTGGATTTGTTTTTACAAATACCCCCTTCATCGGTGTTGATATTGATGGGTGTTTGGACAAATGTTCAAAGGAATTATCGCAAGAAGCCATAGAAGTATTGGAGATAGCTAAAAGCTATACGGAGTTATCTCAAAGCGGCAGTGGGCTACATATCATTTTGGAGGGCTCACTGCCTCAGGGAAGACGTAGAAATGGTAACTTTGAGATGTATGGAGAAGGTAGCAACCGGTATTTTGCTATAACCGGTGAATTGTATGGTGAGTATATAGAGATTCGGAACGATCAACAGGCTATTAACACCATACACCAGCAATATATAGCTCTGCCTTGTACTTTATCTATGGAAACCAAACCACTTTCAAAAAGTGTGACGAATTTAACAGATGACCAAATCATCGAACGAGCCTGTTCTGCTAAAAATGGTGGGCGTTTTTCAAGTTTATGGGCTGGAAATATATCGGAATATGATAATGACCATAGCAGGGCAGACCTTGCTTTGTGTAGGATTCTGGCCTTTTGGTGTCAACGTGATTTTCAGCAAATCGATAGATTATTCCGTCAATCAGGACTAATGCGCCCCAAATGGGACGAGCTACACGGAAAAGAAACCTATGGTAATATGACGATTCAAGAAGCTGTAAAACATTGTGAAACAGTCTATAAAGGGGGAATTCAAAACATGAATACCGAAAAAGTTAATCCGAATGAAAAAGAGTGGGAACAGCCAATCCCTTTTAACCACATTAATATACCCGATTTTCCTGTCCATAGACTACCCAAGCAATTGTCTGACTTTGTAGAGGCTTTATCCGAAAGCACACAAACACCAAATGAAATGGCTGGTGTGTTGTCTTTAGGTATACTGTCAACAGCTTTTCAATCACGTTATATAGTTGAGCGTAATTCAGATTGGAAAGAACAGCTATGTTTATATACCATAGCTGTTGCACCACCTGCTGACCGTAAAAGTGCTGTAATAAGAGCATTAACTAAGCCTGTTTACGCATATGAAGCATACAGGAAAGAAAAAGAACGAAAAGAAGTTGCTAAAAATCAAGCGGAACGCGCAAACTTAGAGGCAGAATTGAATAATGTTCGTCACAGAATCGGGAAAAAAGGAGAAAATGATATGGAATGCCGCAAAAGGGTTGAAGAACTAACTGACCAATTGGAATTTTTCCAAGATAGGTATCCTTATCAGCTATTTGCAGATGATATCACCCAGGAAAAACTAATAGTGACAATGGAAGAACAAAAAGGCTGTCTTACTGTTGCCAGTTCGGAAGGCGGGGTATTCGGCATGATGGCTGGACGCTATGATAAATCTTTGTCGTTTGATGTATATTTAAAAGCACATTCTGGAGATCCTATTACAGTTGAACGCATGGGAAGAAAGAAGAATAGCATTCCACAGCCACGGTTATCTATGATATTAACTGTTCAACCGGAAGTTTTAACTGGTGTGATGGACAACAAAGCATTTAAGGAGCGTGGCTTGTGTGCTCGCTTTTTATATGCAGTTTGCAGGTCAAAGATAGGACACAGGAATGTTGAGCCTAAGACAATACCTCAAGAAATAAAAAAAGCATATGAAGATTTCATTTTTAAAATTTTTTCCAGCATGGATTCCGGGGTTATTCACCTAAGCGAAGGAGCCAATCAAGTCCTCAATTCCTATATTGAAATAACTGAACAACGTTTGGTTAACGAATGGGACTGTATGATGGATTGGGGTGGCAAATTAGCAGGAGCAGCTTTAAGAATTTCCGCTTTGATTCACGCTGCGGAAAATCCAGATAATGCCTCAGAACAGCCGATTTCTTCTGAAACTATGAATAGTGCTATTGAAATCTCGGAATGCTTGAGTGCTCATGCTATGAAAGCCTATCAGATTATGTCTGTAGACGACAATCAAAAAAACGCAAAATATCTTTGGGAAAAAATTCAAAAAATAAATAAAGATATATTCCGTCAAAATGAATTGTTCGATCTTTGTAAGGGAAAATTAAAAAAAGTTGAAGATATGAAACCAGCTTTGAATCTGCTTTCCGAGATGCATTATATCAAAATTTCTGAAGTTAAGACAGGTGAAAAAGGAAGGCCGGGCACAAATATAATTGTGAATCCACTAACAAAAAATAGTAAAAATAGCAAAAATGAATAGAGTAAAACTTATTTTCACTATTTTTACTAATTAATTTTAAAAGCCATTGATTCCGTTTTTCGGGTTCAATGGCTTTTTTCATATTATGATGTTTCCCCCATTATTCTTCCAAACGGTCATAATCTATCTCATAGGTATCTTCAACGTACTCCCCTTCGGGTAAGTCGTACTCCAGCGTGTTCACCAGTTGAAACGCTTCTTTCAGAGAACTAGCGGACACAGGAATAATTGCTCTCATCTGCCAAGTCACGGGGATCCTATAAATGACTTCTTCATTCGCATAAACTGGGCTGTATACTTTTCTTCTTATCATAAATTATACCACCTTTATATCCGTGTAAAATTTGTTTTAAGGCCGGTTTCATACTATCCGATAAATTTAGCAGATAACCGTTGTTCACACACCCAGGTTAGATGTCTCCCCGTTTTAAAAGGCAGTTTGACGGTTTCAAAATACCTTTGTAAAACAAAAAGCGGAACAATTTTTCCTCTTGTTTAAAATTAAGGTTTCCGACATAAAAATACCATCGCCCATTTATCATAGGCAATGGTATCATTCATCAATCCGGTTTTCTAAAATCAATTATGATGATTTTGCTTCTTTTTCTTGATGATGGTTCATGCGGACGAATACCCGACACTGTTCAAGGCAAATGGCTTTTTGTTCATCGGAAAGAGAACGAAAAATACGCAGTAATTCTGCCTCTTGATGGCTGGAAATTTTTTTAGTGAAATTATCCAGAAGATAATCGGTTGATACATCAAAATAGTTAGCAAGCAGTTTTAAAGTAGCAAAATCCGGTTCTCGTGTATTTTGAACATAACTCCCCATAGTTGATGGAGCAATATTTAACTGTATAGCGAGTTCCTTTTGGGTCATTTCCCTTTCTTCAAGCAAAACACGCAAATTCTCTCCAAAACTCATTTTATCACCCCTTTCTCAATTTTAAAAGAAGGAAGTGAAATAGTAGGAAATAATCTACTATTAGAGTTGACAAAACGCGATAAGAGTTTTATAATGAGTATGAATATCAGATTAGAAAAGAAGGAAAAATCATGTGTTCTGAAAACTGCAAAATCATCTCCGATGATGGCATGATTCAGGCGTTTTCAAAAGAGCGGATTCCCTATCAGCCGCAAGACTGGCGAAAAGAATTCCGTAATGCTTTGCGGTGTGCCCTGTCGCAATTAAAAATAACCGCAGAAGGTCAATATCTGATGGCTTGCTACTATGGGACGGGGATTGGCTCTTTTGATTTGGAAAACGTTTTGTTTTACAATATTGGCTCTGCGCCTTTTCGTCCGTTTGCCGCCAATCGAATCTTTGCGGAAAACTGTTCGCATCAGGGAACAGAAACAACTGATGAAGGAGCGAAATTCCCCCATAGGTATGTCTATAAAATCTGTGATTCAGAAAATCAGACGGATTTTTGGGGAAAGCACACTTTAGCGGCAGAATGGGAATCCCTATCGGTTCCGGTTTCTTTGAGTAGCAATAAGGCTGTTGTTTATTGGCGGGCGCTCAGGGCGAATCCCGGAAAAGTTCATTCTTATCATAATCTACAAGGCAGTAACTTTGGGGTAAAAATCAAGCTGTCTGTTCCGAAAACAAAAACTGTGAATCTTACCACAGTTGTAAAACCTATGCTTGACGGAGTGATTTGTGCTTTTCACAGCGCAGATCAATGTCTGCAAAAAGAATCCAGCCTGATTGCTTCCCGTCTTGGAGTTCCAAAGCAACAGCTTCTTAGCACGGACAATGATATTTTGGGAGCGTGCAGGTTTATCTACCCTTATCGGGAAAACAGCGTAAAATGGAACCCACAGGACAATCGTTGTTTTGCATTTGAAATTGAAGCGGAACACAACAACGATGGGAGTTGCCGCTTTTCTGGTGGGATTTATGACCTGTTTTGAATGAATGAAACGATAGTCAGCTATGTGCAAAATATCAAACGTGTTGTTTTTTTCAAAAATTAGTAGAGTACCAACAAAAAGGGGTTGATAGAATGAAAAGGATAGTTTCGTTAATCCTAATCGCTATTGTTACGGTATCAATGATACCAAATTTTGTGTATGCCTCTGTCTCTGAAGAACAGAGTTGTCCCCGTTGTTACGGTAAAGGATTTACTTATGGCGACGGATACGAATCATGTGACAACTGTTATGGACTGGGCTACACCGGAACATATAACCAAATGTTTGCATGTGAAAAATGTCATGGTAGCGGTGAGCAACGTGTAGAAAATCCTTGTACTCTGTGCAATGGGAAAGGAACTATTTCAGGCTACATTGTAAGCTATGATGCTAACGGCGGAGTTGATGGGCCGACTTATCAGATAAAATCATCAGAGGAAATTTTAAAATTAAGCAATATTACCCCTAATAGAACAGGATATAAATTTATGGGCTGGTCTGTAAAGCCCAATGGAGATATTTGTTATCTGCCGGGATCAGACTATTTGGAAAACGCAAATATTACACTATATGCTATATGGGAACCAGAATGCCATAATTGTGATGGGAAAGGCTTTATACAATCTTCAAAAACTTGTCAAAAGTGTCAAGGACATGGTTATTTTAGCACAAAGATTGATTGTGACCATTGCATGGGAACAGGGATAAATATGCAAACAACTGCTACAAAATGTCCTAGGTGCCTTGGCGGTGCAATAGGGATTATTGTAAAGGATTGCTATATTTGTTCAGGTAAAGGATATCTGTATTCCACGAATGGTGTTCCTTGTTCTAATTGTAAAGGAACAGGAGATATATTAACTGACATAAAGTGTCAAGAATGTACTGACGGAAAGGTTTATCAAGATACAACATGTCCTGCCTGTGGTGGGAATGGAATTTTGTGTGGAAATGGTCATACAGAAGTAATTGATACAGCCAAATTACCTACATGTACAAACTCTGGCTTAACAGAGGGAAAACATTGTTCTGTATGTAATAAAGTTTTGGTCGAGCAAAAAATCATTCCAGCTACCGGGCATAGTTATTCCAGTAAAATAGTTGATCCTACTTGTTCAGAAATGGGATATACTTTGCATATTTGCTCGAAGTGTCAAAGTTCTTATAAAGACAATTATACAGACGCTACGGGACATAATTATAGCACTTGGACGACTATTGTATCGCCGACTTGTACGACTGATGGTATAGAATCGAGGGAATGTTCTATTTGTGGAGCCACTCAAACACATACCATATTACACAACGGGCACGATTACAAAACGGAAATTATCTCTCCTACTTGTACAGAAAAAGGATATACTTTACATGTATGTTCTAAATGCGATTCAAGCTACAAAGACACATACATTGATGCCGCAGGACATCAGTTTGGAGAGTGGGTCGTTGAAAGACCAGCTTCCGAGCAAAAAGATGGACTGGAAATTCGTGTTTGTTCTGTTTGTCACGAAAAAGAAACCCGTGTGATTCCTGCATATATTCTAGGCGATATTGACAATAACGGGACAATCAACCTGAAAGATGTAACACAGTTGCAAAAATATCTGGCAGGCTGGGACGTGGAAGTTGCAACGGAATATTGTGACGTCAATGCAGATGGTGAAATTAACCTGAAAGATGTAACCCATCTACAAAAATATTTGGCTGGCTGGGAGGTGGAACTCGGCCAATCATAAAGCAAAATTAAACCAATCGAAACAGATGGAATTGTCAGGCGCATAGAAGCCTGTCAGTCAAAAAATCGAAACGGAGGAAAAAACATGAAGAAGTTTATTGCAATGATAACTTCCATTTGTCTTTGTGCAGTCGCTTTTCTTTCTACTCCTGCCCTTGTATCTGCGGTAGGCAACGATGAAGCGGCGTTTGTCGTTGAGGAAGTAAGCGGCTATGCAGGAGACGAGGTAACAGTCAACATCAACGTCAACAATAATCCGGGAATCTGTGCTGCGGGTGTAACCGTGAGCTATGATGGAAATACGCTGGAACTCAAATCAGTGACAAATGGTTCAGTGCTTGGAGGAAATATATTTGGGCCTGTAAGCAACAATCCCATAAAACTGACATGGTCAACCACAGAGAACTCTACAGCAAGCGGTGTCCTTGCAACTTTGACTTTCGCCGTCAAAGAAAATGCAGATTCGGGAAAATCAGCGATTATACTGACTTATGACCCGGACGAGGTATATAACATTGATATGACAAATGTTGCCTTTGCAGTAGAAAATGGTTCTGTTACGGTAAACTGCAACCATGTAGCTGGCGCTTGGGAAGAAGAAAATCCGGCCAGTTGCACGGAGAAAGGAACCGAAGTACAGAAATGTACCAAATGCGGTACAGTTTTGAACAGACGGGACACCGATGCTTTAGGGCATAGTTTTGGGGAATGGGAAACCGTGACATCTCCCGACTGTACCAATAAAGGAAGCGAAAAGCATACCTGCTCTGTCTGCCAGTATACAGAAACCCGTGATATTGACCCCTTGGGTCATAGCTGGGAATCCGACTATACGATTGATAAAGAAGCCACCTGCACAGAAGATGGCAGTCAGTCTATCCACTGTTCCAGATGTGACGCTGTAAAAGACAGTCAGGTAATCCCGAAAGGCCACAAATACGGAGAATGGATTGTGGATAAGGAAGCTACCTGTACCGAAGATGGAAGCCGTCACCGTGTCTGCTCTGTCTGCAATGAAGAAGAAAACGAATCTATTCCTGCGGCACATCAGTTTGGCGAATGGGAAACCATCACAGCGCCTACCTGCACGGAAAAAGGCAGTGAACAGCGTACATGTTCTGTTTGCAAGGAAGTTGAAACCCGGGATATAGACGCAACTGGCCATAGCTGGGAAACCGAGTTCACCATTGACAAAGAACCGACTGCAACCGAAGATGGGAGCAAGTCAATCCACTGCAAAAACTGCGACGCTGTGAAGGACGTTACAGTGATTCCGGCAGGAACAACAGCAACAGATCCGACGGAACCATCTAGTCCCTCGGATTCTTCCGAAAGCGATGTACCCCAAACGGGCGACAGCTTCCCCGTTGCGGTTCTGATCGTGTTCTTTGTTGCCGCTGGAGCCTTGACGGTTCTTTTAGTGGTCAACAAAAAGCGTGTTCGCTCAAAATAACATCAGGATAACACCCCATAGGGCAGGACTTTGATAGTTCTGCCCTTTTTCTATAAAATCAAAGAGTTCATTTTCTTTATAGTTTTGCAGTCCTGTTAAATAACCAAAATTCCCTGAAAAATTAGGTAAAAATATAAAAGAAACTATTTACCTCTTTTCGTTTATATATTATAATATTATTATAGAAAAACGAAAAGAGGCATTTCTATATGATTTACGGATATGCGAGATGTTCCACCAATGAATCTATGCAAGATATTAACAGACAGATTCGGGAACTGAAACAACAGGGCGCAGAAGACAAAACCATCTATCGGGAATATGAGAGCGGGACAAAGACCAATCGGGCAGAATTACAAAAGCTTCTTGATATTGTAAAACCCGGCGACACCATTTTAGCAACAGAAGTCAGCCGAATTACCCGCAGTACCAAACAGCTTTGTGATATCATAGAGTTGGCAAAGAACCGGAAAATAAAGCTTGTTTTAGGCTCTTTTGTGGTGGATTGCCGGAAAGAGCTTGACCCTATGACTGAGGGCATGCTGAAAATGATGGGTGTCTTTGCCGAACTGGAACGGAATATGATAAGCCAGCGAGTAAAAAGCGGTATGGAGAATGCCAAATCCAAAGGGAAAGCGATTGGGCGGCCTGCGGTCACAGCCGACGATATTCCCGCTATTTTCTATCGACATTATCCGAAATATCAAAAGGGCGAAATCAACAAGAAAGAGTTTTCAAGGCTCTGTTCCCTGTCTTATCCGACGATTTATAAATACCTTCGGATTGTTGAGGGTTAAAGTATTAGGAAGGTGCGAAAATGAACGTTGTAATTTATGCTCGTTACTCAGACAGTAAACAGCGAGAAGAATCCATTGAAGGCCAATTAAAAGTATGCTGTGACTATGCCGAAAAAGAGGGCTATAACATTATTGGGGAATACATAGACAGAGCGATCAGTGCAAAAACAGATGACAGGCCACAATTCCAGCGCATGATTCGTGACAGTAGCAAAAAATTTTTTCAAGGAATTATTGTTTACCAGTTAGACCGCTTTGCTCGAAATAGATATGACAGTGCACACTATAAACATATTCTGAAAAAGAATGGCGTTACTGTTATTAGTGCAAGAGAAACCATAACCGATGATGCAAGCGGTATTTTGGTTGAGGCCATGCTGGAAGGTATGGCTGAATATTATTCCGTAGAGCTTTCACAGAAAGTAACCCGTGGAATGAATATCAATGCAGAAAAAGGACTTTCAAATGGTGGGACTACTCCATTAGGCTATCGCATTGAAAATAAACGTTATGTACTTGATGAAGAACGTGCCCCCATAGTTCGGGAAATTTTCGCAAAGTATGCTGATGATTGGAGTATGAAGAAAATTTGTGACAGTTTGAATGAAAGACATATAACAACGGCACAGGGGACATCTTTCAATAAAAATTCTTTACATACCATGTTGAAAAATAGAAAATACTTAGGGATTTATATATATAACGGTCATGAAATTCCGGGCGGAATGCCGCAGATAATTAATAAAGACCTTTTTGACAAAGTACAGGAAAAAATGATAGCAAATAAAAAAGCTCCTGCGCGTGCAAGAGCAAAAGCGGAATATATCCTTTCGGGAAAATTATTTTGCGGTTACTGTAAAGAAAAAATGACAGGACACAGCAGTAATCAAATCAGTAAAAAAGGTGTGATATTCAACTATTACAAATGCAAAAATTCCGGAAAAGGCAAAACCTGTAACAAGAAGATGGTGCATAAAGACTATATTGAAGATATTGTAGTAAATGAATGCCGGAAACTTCTTACACCTCAGAATATCCGCAAGATTGCAAAAGAAGTGGTTAAAATTGCTTTAAGCATGGACGACCGTTCCGAAATGAAACGTCTGGAAAGTCTGATTCAAAAAGCACAGGAAGAAAAATCAAATCAAATGGCCTCTCTTCGTGCCTGTAAAGATGATACGATTCGGGAAATGATATTTGAGGACTTAGGGAAAATAGGGGCTGATATAAAAGAGCTGGAAAAACAGCTTGAAGTTGAAAAAGCAAGACATTACGTTATGACAGAACAACAGGTTATCGCTCATCTTACAAAATTAACAAATGGTGATATCCGTGATAAGACCTATCGAAAGTCGTTAATTCGGCTGTTTGTCAACAAAATCTTTCTGTACGATGATAGAATCACTATAACTTTTAATACAGGTGATGAAGAAACTACAATCACCGATGTTTTACTTTCAAAAATTGAAAATGGCTTATCGGGGAAAAATCTTTGTGTATTAAACAATGCGGTTCGCCATTATTCGGATCATTGATTCCGGTAACTTTATCACCAATTTTTATCCCATTCCGTTCAGCGTTTTCTTTGCTAATGATAAGGCCGTTTTTTACATTTTCTGTAATATGAGAACCTTCTACCAGTTCAAATCTTCCGGATGAAAAAAGTTGGTTGTATTCAGTATTTATTGAACCATAGGTATAATAACTGTTGATAACATTTCCATTAACAAGTTCTTCACCAGCTTCATTATAATAGCTCGGCATAGAGACAACCGCTGCATCATATCCTGCAACTCCATCTACTGAGGAAATTTTCTGAAGCATTTCTTCGGATATAAATTCCTGCGTACTATAAGAACCACTATTGCCGCTGGCCCAACCGCCAGTAGATAAGTTTCTCTCCACGGTAAAGCTGGCCCCGGTGGTTCCCCGGACTTCCTCAGCCTGTTCCTCCTGGGCGTCGGCTATGGCAAGGCCGGACAACACCAGGGTAGTAATGGCAAGAAGCAAACAGAACACCAGCAGCGTCTTTTTCCACTTCCGTGCGCTGTATAAAATCGCTCGTATTCCTAAATTCGTTTTGTGGTTCATATTGCGCCTCCTTTACTCCATCTGCGACAAAATCTGCTTGGGCTTCATCTTCATGATCGGGTAGGCCGCCAGTGCGGTAGAGGCCACACACAGCACCATGCCGAAAGCCCACACCAGTGCGTAATCCTCGGCGGAAACAGCCACCTCGATCTCGACAAGACCCAAATCCTCGGTGGGTTCTTCCGCGGCTTCGCTTTCCCCAGTCAAGTCCACCGTTTCATAGGTTTCGCTTGTCACCTGGGAGAGCAGGCTGCTCCCGATCTGATGGGAAATGGCTGTGCTGGTTCCAAAGGAGATCACCAGGGCGATGGCCGCCACAAGGATCACTTCCAGCAGGTATTGCAGCAGCACCGAGCCTTTGGAAATACCCATGGCCAGATAGACGCCGGTTTCATGGATTCGCCCACGGAGCCGCAGCGTCAGGAACAGGGCCAGCACCAGGAAACAAATCACCGATACCACCGCAATGGCGATAAAGACAATGTTCTGCAAGCCCCCCAGGGATTCCTTGGCGTTCTGATAGTCGTTGTCGTAGCGGGTCAGGGTGCAGCTCTCCCAATCCACGCCATCCAGTTCCTGCACATCGGTCATAATGCGCTCCAGTTCGTCCGGGTCGTTCACATAGAAATCCCCGTACTGAACATTGGTGGTTCCCTCTGTGCCGTAGAGCAGAAAAGAAGCGGTGGAGAGGTCGGTGAAAACGATATTGTCGTAAAGGTCATAGGACGGGGCCATGCCAATGGAATCCTGTTCTTCCGTATTGGTGAAGATCCCTGCCACCGTCACGGGGATGGTCTTATCTTTGTCCTCCACATTCCCCAGCAGCATGGTGTCTCCCACAGACAGGCCGTTGCGCTGGGCGAATTTCTCATGGATCAGCACCTGGCTGCCGGTTTCAGTGGTGATGGGGTTGCCCTCCACCATCTCAAAGCCGCCATCGGTGAAATAGCTGTCCTCCTGGGAATTGGAGTTGGCCACCACCCGTCCGGCGTTCTCATAGCCCTCCGGCACCTGGGCAGCGCCCTCGGTGTTGATTTCCAGAAGGTTCCCGTCTGCGTCAAAATAAGCAGCATAGGTGTAGGAGCGCAGGGTGTACCTGCCGCTCAAGCCATCCATAGCAAGGATCTGGCTCACCGTATCCTCCGGGATGCCGTTTTCCAGCGTCTTGGCGTTGATGGTGAAATAGCCCAGCAGGGCTTTTTTGATATTGGCGTTGGCCGTTTCCGTGGCCGATTGGATGGAAAGGCAGGTCAGCATTAACGTAGCCATGACCAGCAGAAATGCCAGCAGCGTAAGGGTCTTGCCCTTTTTGCGGATGGAATACAGGCAGGCCCGTTTGCACAGGTTCATGTCACAGCCACCTCATTTCCTTTTTGTAAAACCAGTGGGTTCACTTGTGTACCTCCTAACGTAGTTTTTTTCGGGGCATTTCCCGCTCCGGTGGTGTCCCGTCTACCAGGAACACCTTTATGGTACACTACGAAGGTGGAGTTGAGGTGGAGTTGAGATATTTTTTAGGTGGAGTTGGCGATAGGGTGAAAAAAGCGGCGGCCTTGATTTGCTCAAAGCCGCCGCAAGCTGAGTTTATGGCATGGGTATGGGCTGCTGAACGACGGCTTTTTTTCTTTTGCCGTCGTCCGGCAGATACGAATTTATATAGAATATTGATCTTACTGCTTGGTTTTTCTTAACGCAACTGCAATGAAAATCAACAATGCACAGACTACAAAACTGCCTATAATATATGTCCAACCAAAGAATGATAAACTGAATATATTGGGTGCCGCCGGATGAGTGAAGAAATTGGTATAAGGTTCGTTTGACGCAATTCTTTGCAAGGCACTGCTAACATTCGCAGGATCTACGCCATAGAGAAATGCTCCCATAAGATACAGGACGATTTTCTCTATAATGTTTGGCAAAGCAATTCCCAATAGATATATCCAGATATTTGTTGTCCTTGTTGACTTATAAAGATAAATCGTGCTTATAAGGTATGGGACAAAGGCCAAACAACCGCCTAAAAGACCGGCATATAAATGGAAACCAAATACGATAAATATAAGCCGCAGCAAAAAATAGGTGCCTAAAATAATTAACCAGCTTATGGCTAAAGAAAGAACGGGGCTTTTCACCTTTGCTGCGTGTGTATTAGTTATTTGCTGCATCACTACACCTCCTAACAGATGATTTTACTTTCGGGAATAACAAAGATACTGTTGTCTTACACTTCAATTCTGATGTGATTTGTAAATCTATTGCTAAGTCCGTCGCCATTTTCTTTACCAAATACAATCCCATACCTGTTGACCGGCTCATATAGCTGCCTCTGTCGCCGGTAAAACCTTTTTCAAACACAAATGGCAGGTCGGAACTTGGAATACCGGGGCCATTGTCGGTAATTGAAAGAACGATTGTTTCCTCTCCAATATTTTCTCTAAGTTGGAACAACAATGTAGGTGACGCTGTTTTATCGGCATATTTAACACTGTTATTGATAAGCTGTCCCAAAATAAACATCAGCCCTTTTTTGTCAGAGAAAACATTGCAGTCATGTCCCCAAAAATCAATCGTAAATCCCGCTTCTTCCAACAAAGTCTGATTGTCAGCAATGGCCTCTTTGCAGACAGTGAGAACGGAAAGCGGTTCCCAATAATAATCCTTGTGAGTTGCCCCCAATCGGGAAAAGTAAAGAATTTGTTCCACATCTTGCCGTATGTGGTCGCGTACATGGAGCATACGAGAATAAACAAGGGGCGACAATTCTTCTTTTCGATTATCTAAAACAAGCGTCATCAAGGAAAGCGGCTTTTTGATCTCATGTACCCAGTTTTCGATATAACTTTCATAGTCTACAAGTTGAACACCGCTATTATCAATCTCTGCTTGTCGGGATCTTAAATTATCACCCAATTCATGGATAAAAGGGTGCATAGATATAGGGGCAGCTTCACATAAAGCGTATTCGTTCGCTTCATCCGGCTCCGTAAGAAAATGGTGAAATACGGTTTGCAGCTTGTGGTGCCGTTTCACTAAAATAAACAGTGGGATAAAGGATGTCCCAACGGAAACGAAAATCATCAACCATATAAGGCTGTAAAATTCTTCTGGATATGCAAACCATGCAAAAAAGATAAAAAGTACATTGGCACAAGCTAAAGCAATCAACCATATTTTGCAGGATGAAATATACGCTAATACTGCTTTTAGTGTTTTCATATATCCACCTGCACTTTCAAACGATACCCCTCTCCGCGCACTGTTTCTATGCGATCATCAAGTCCATAATTCCGCATTGTTTTCCGTAAACGAGTAAAATTGACTTGCAGGGCGTTTTCATCTATAAATTTATCAGTTCCCCATAACGCATGAAAAAGTTCTTCTTTTGAAACTGTACGGGGATAGTTCATTAAAAGAGTCAGTAAAATTTTCCCCTCATTAGGTGGCAGCACATACGAAGTTTTTCCTACATAAATAGTGAATGTATGAGGATCAAGTAAAAATCCATTCCCTTTTAGCAAATCATGTTGTATCTGCTGCTGTTCTGTCCGCCGCAGCAAGGATTTTATGCGCGCCAGCAGACGTTCCATATTGCAAGGCTTAGTTAAATAATCATCTGCTCCCAAACCTAATGCGTGTATTTCATCCTGTAATTTGTCCCGTGCGGTCAATACCAGCACGCCCCCGATCCCTTTCGCTTTCAATTCCCTGCATATATCAAAACCCGATTTGTAAGGAAGATTGATGTCCAGCAATATGAGATCCGGCGCAATAGCCTGAATTTGGGAAACAACGTCCTCAAATTCCAATATAGGAAATGTATCGTAACCGGATTTATTCAAAAGGTCAATTAGTTCCTCTCGCATATATAAATCATCTTCTACAACAACAATTTGTGCCAATATGACCGCCTCCTTTCTTTCATTTTATTGCCCATCAAGAGTTGGGCTTCCAGTTTAGTTTTGCAATTTCCCGATCTGCGGTTCTGGCAACCGCAATAGCGTACACTGCCAATATCAAAATGACAATGCCAGCCATAATACTTGCCATTAAATAAAATGGAGCATCACTCGCCACCGAAGGGGAAAGGTATTTCTGCATAACGTAAAGGCCAACAGTTCCGCTAATACAAGCCAGCCCCAGCGGTAAAAGAAAATAGTATAGCACTTGTCTGTGCATTGACTTTTTCATTTGTTCACGCCTTGCCCCCAAAAGCGAAAGCGTGAGATACCTTGCTTTTGTTGCCTGCATTTGTGTCAAAAATTGTAGCGCGAGTAATGCACAAGCAATAATCAAAAGCATAAAGCCCATATACAGGGTAGTATAACTACTGGACACGATATAAAAGAGCTGCCGCCCGAAATTATTTAGGTAGCTTTCAAAGACTAAACCAGATGGCCGCAAAATATCGTTCACTTCCATAATCGACGCCATTAAACCATCTGCTTCAACTCGATCTTTCGGAATACAAAAATTCCATGATACAGTAATGCTATCTGGGTTTATATAGCTTTCAAATACATTATCAGATACAATGAGCGCAGTAAAAATGCGAATGTTTCTATCCGCAGTCAATCCTTTCATCGGCACAGAGGGAATCAGAGTAAATTCCTGCCCATCAACATAGATGAGGTGCTTTTCTTGTGAGGCACCTATTATTTGGTTCAACAATTTTTCCGCCTCTGCTTGCGCACTCCCGAAGAAATCTGGATTGAGATACAAAATGGCCTCGTTATCGTTCAATGTTAAAGTATCTTCCCCCGAAGCCTCCAAAAGCTGATTATAAGAAGAAGCCCGCAGCAGGTAAGGGGCTGATCCACTCGTATCAATCAACGCTAATAGATTAAGGGATGCCGGATTATCGGCGTCAATCTCGTAGCTGACAGCTCCTTGTGTGGCTGGATCTTCCACGTTACTTGGCAGAGCATGAACAATCTCCCTGCGAAGCAGTGACCAATCCATATAAGAGCTTAGTCCACCGTCTGGCCGTTTCATAACCCCCGTTTCCATACGGTTTACATGAGAAACATAGGGGGCCATTTTTTCAGATGTTAAATATTGCTCCACTGTCTGATCTTCACCGGATATAGTAAAGTCATAAACAGAGGCCCCCCGTGTCAGTTGGTCGCTGGATGACATAATACGAACAGAGCCATCCGCAATCAACATAATAGTCAGCATCATCAAAAGAGAAGCAACGGAAATGGATACAAACTTATTTACTATATTTTCCTGCAACTGCCGTAGAGTGAAAGTATAAAGCCCTTGTGTAGATTTCTTTTTATTAGAGCCTGCCAACAAACTCAATAATCTTGCCAACCCGCGTATAAAGAGTATTGTCCCCATAATGCCTAAGAGAACCGCCAAAAACAGCATGGCCCCTCCTGCGGCCATGAAATGGTTTAATACGAGCCAATAGGCAAAAAGCAAAAGTACCGTGCCGAGAATAAGAGTGACGATACTGCCGCCGGTTTTTCCTACTTTCTGCTTTTTTGCTATTTCGCCATAAAGAAGCTGGTGGATTTCTTGACGGCATAACCGGCCACCCAAAATAAACAGGGCGATTGCCTGAACAAGCATAAATCCCAATACTGTCCAGACAACAGCACTCACGGAAAAGCTGGACTGGTGAGAAATAATGTCCTGACCTACTAATCTGGATGTCGCAAGGCTGATGATCTCTGACAGAAATCCGCCGCCAACAATCCCGCCACAAAGAGCTAAGATAGAAGTAAAAAGCCCTTCCATCAAGAGTTGGAGAAAGAGCCGCTTTCTTTTCATGCCAAAGAGCAGATAAAGCCCCAGCTCTTTACTGCGACACTCAAGTTGATATTTGTTTGCAAAAGTCACAAGAAAAAACACAAATAATAGTGCGCACAGATATACCGCAGGCATCATTGTTGTAAGCAAACGATTGACAGCATCACTCTCAATTTCTGCCAGAAAGCGTATTACATCTTGTTTTTCCAATGAGAGCATAATATAGAAAGCTGCAACGGCAGTTATCATTGTTAGAAAATATATCAAATTTTCGCTGCGGTTTCTCTTGGCATTTCTCCATGCAATATTAAAGAACATTCGCACTTCCTCCCCCCATTTGCGCCATTACTTGCAGGATACGTTCATAGAACGCTTCCTGTGTTTCCGTTTGGATTTGTTTCCTGATTTCGTGAAATATCACTCCATCTTGTATAAACAAAATTCTGGTACAAAAGCTGGCAGCATTGGGGTCATGCGTCACCATTAAAATTGTCCGCTGTTGTTTTTGATTGATTTTCTGCAATTTTTCCATGAGCTGACGCGCCGATTTGGTATCTAAAGCCCCCGTAGGCTCGTCAGCCAAAACAATAGAGGGGTTGGAGATCAGGCAGCGGGCCGCAGCGACACGCTGTTTCTGGCCGCCGGACATCTGGGACGGAAACTTTTCAAGTACATCCCTAATTCCCAAAAAATCCGCAAGGTCAAACAATTTCTTTTCGGCAGTAGACGCAGCTACGTTATGAATGGATAAAGGCAGAAGAATATTTTCCTTTCCCGTAAGATTATCCAGCAAGGCAAAGTCCTGAAAAAGATACCCTATTTTAGTGCCACGGTATTCTGCCAAATCACTTCCGCTAAATGCGCTAATATTTTCGCCAGAAAGCATGATTTGGCCGGAAGTTGGTTTTATGATCGTTGCAATGCAATTTAGCAGCGTTGTTTTTCCCGAACCGCTGGCCCCCATTATTCCCAAATACTCACCGGGGAAAACGTCAAAAGTAATGCCATTCAAAGCCTTGGTCGGTACGCCGTCTTTGTTATAAAACTTTTGAAGATTGCGTACTTCTAATAATTTTCCTGTATTCATAGTAAGACACCTCAAATCTTTTTTGCCACCGTCACTGGTTACAAATTTATTATACATAACCGAGGTGAGCATTACTACTTACATTACTTGTAAGGTTAAAATCCCGCTGTTTGTAGCAGGGAAATTCCGGGGCAAGACCAACAGACTTTGCAACTGGCATTTTCTTAGGAGATAAGAGTATCAATATAGGTTATTAAGGGGTGCAGTTGCTTCTTTTGAAACATATTTAGCAGTTTGTCCTGATTTACCCATTGCACATCCACGACTTCTGTTTTTTGTAACACCATTTCCTTGATGTCGATATCTGCATGGAATAACCACACGTCATAAAAATCCTGCATATCCTCCCGGCGAAATTGATAGATAAGTTTTCCCTGTTCAGGGGCAAGCGTTATTCCTAATTCTTCTTTTACTTCTCGGACAGCTCCTTGTAAACTATTCTCACCCGAAAGTACAGCGCCGCCCGTACACTCCCAATAAAGAGGGTATTGCTTGTCTGGATGGCGCTGGGACAAAAGATACTGTCCCTGCTGATTAACAATCCATACACTCACAACCAAATGATACAGCCCTTTGGGGATATTTTCTCCGCGCTGCATAGTAAGCCCTGTTTTTTCGCGTTTTGCATTATATAAGTCCCATTTTTCCATTGTCACACCCCGTTTCGTGGTATGGGAGCCAGTTTGAAATCAAGTAGGTAAATATCTGCAATCTTTTCGATTTCTCTGTGCTATCATGTAACATAGCATTAAAATCTTTTTTATCTTCATTCGCCATTTCTCAACACCTCCTGCCTTAATTATAGTGGAGCAGACTATTCCATGCAATGAGACGGTTTGAAAATAAGCAAGATTTCCACTACAGAACTTTCACCACAAAAACGCCGTAAACTTCACGCCGTTTTCTGTATTCACCATGCTGTGCTGTATTCCATGGTGATCCAGGATGGTCTTGGTGATATAAAGCCCCAGGCCGCTGCCGCCGCTGTTCCGGTTCCGGGATTTGTCAACCCGATAGAATGGTGTGAAGATACGCTCCAAATCTTCCTCGGCAATGTGGATGCCGAACACCCTTATGGTACACTGCGAAGGTGGAGTTGAGATATTTTTTAGGTGGAGTTGGCGATAAGGTAAAAAAATGGCGGCCTCGATTTGTTCAAAGCCGCCGCTGGATGGTATGGGTGTGTCAAAATGCTGCTGAACAATGGCCTTTTATGGACTGTTGTCTATTGCAGAAGTTTTTCATAAGTAAACCGCCCCATAGATTTTTGCAGCAAAATCCAGGCGAGTACCGCACAAACCACGCCAAGGCCCAGCAGAATCCAGACATTCATGAGAAGAACACCAGTAAACTGCCCCACGATCAGCAGAAGCAGTGGAAGGAGCAGGAAAACGGCAACCTGCTGAGATTCCTCCACACTTTGCGCCTTGGCAGAACCTCGGACGATAAGGGTAACGGCAATCAGGGAGATCGCCGGAGACACCAGCAACAAGACCACCAGCCAGCTGATGCTGGGAAGCAGCAATCTACCCATAAGGAAAAACAGTTCTGTTTCGATAACAAGGAACATAGCCACGAATGAGATCAGCGAGACAAGCATACTCAAAAGGAAAGAAGCCCATACCTTTGCCCGAAAAATCTGCTTGAGCGTAAGCGGGCAGTAGAGCAATGTTTCCAGGGTATGACGTTCTTTTTCTCCCACAAAGGCACTGGCCGCCATAATGGAAGCGGTCATAATAGGGATGACCAAAAAGAATACCGGCAGGATATAATTCAGAATCATGCTGGAGAGCGTAAGCTCCAAACTGTCCATGCGGGATGTTTCGGGGAGCAGGTCCAGCAGTTTCATAATATCCGGATCATCCGGTATGAAATGGATGGTAATCACAAAAATAGAAGGCAGCACAATGGTCAGAATCAGAGGGACAATTAAAAGAGCGAAAAATAGTCTGCGGTTAGCCGCGACACCACGGAAATCCTTTTTGATGATCGCATACATGGTAGTTTTCATATCCCTCGTCCCTCCTTTCTGCCGGCAGTCAGCGCGAAATAGATATCTTCCAGACTGGGTTCCATAAGATTGACAGAATAGATATCTTCACCAGCCTCCACGAGCTTTCGCACCAAACCCGGAATTTCTTTTTTGTCCCGTATATTGACTTCAAATTCATTGGCTCCGCGCTTCACAAAATTCAGGCCGTCCGGAACAGCCGACGCGCAGACACAAAGCGTTTTCGTGATGAAAACCCGGGCACGTAATTCTTCCAGGGTACCCGAAGCCAGAAGCGAGCCCTGTTCGATCAGCCCGTAGCGGGTGCAGATCTCCTGTGCGTACCTAAGCTGATGGGTACAGAGGAAAATGGTGATTCCCTCTTTGCGGGCCAGGTTTTGAATCATCTGGTTGACATTCTGCGCACTTTCCGGATCAAGGCCGGAAGTCGGTTCGTCGAGAAAAAGGACTTTTGGCCGGTGCAGCAATGCCCGTGCCAGGGAAAGCCTCTGTCTCATGCCGGTAGAATAGGTGGCCAGTTTCCGATCCTTCGCCTCCGTCAGATCTAATTCCCTGAGCAGCAATTCTCCCCGCCGCTTTCCTTCTTTTTGCTTTAATCCGAAGGCTGTCGCATAAAACAACAGGTTTTCGATACCGGTCAGGTTGTCATACATTTGTGCGTGTTCTGTCACAATTCCTGAAAGCAGATGTGCTTTCTCCGGCTGGGTATTGGGATTGACGCCCAGGATTTCACAGGAACCTCCGGAAGGGGTAAGGACTCCGGTAAGAAGCTTTACAGTTGTTGTTTTCCCGGCGCCGTTAGGCCCCAGAAAACCGAATACTTCCCCTGCACTCAGCGACAATGAGAGCTGCTTTAACGCTTCTTTCCCGCCGGTATATGTCTTAGACAGTGATTGTATGGTAACAGTCTCCATTTATTTTCCCTCCTCATTTGCCCTCAATTGGTCAACCATCGCCTGAAACCGTGGGTTATTTGCCAAGGGCAGAAAGGCGGGGTTTTCACTGAGAGCCTGTGTGATACTGTGCCGGATCAGTGTTTCATCTCTTGGCGGAAACGATCCTAAAACAAGCTCGTCTTCCAGCCATTCATCCAGAAGATTGAAGAATTTGTCCCCGTGCAGGCGCAACGGGTAAATATCGCTGACGGCAAGCTCTGTATATTGCGCGAGAACATCCAGCGCCTGTTCAGTATTGCCAAGTGCCATCCAGTCCTGCGCAATCGTAATATAAACCCCAAAAAGGATGCTGGGGTGCAGCGTTTTCATTTGAAAAATATCTGCTATGCGATAAAACCGTTCACAGGCTTGCGCAAACTGCTCCGTATCATTTAGGCATAAGTTCAGATAGGAAGGGAACAGATCCAATAGGGCCATCATCTCTTTGTATATTCCGGCCTGAAGGATCTTTTTTGCTTCCTGGTCATTGCCGGTCATTCGATATGCGGATGCCAGCAGCGGTTCCGGAGAACCAGCCAGCATTTCAACCGGTTCCAAAATATCAATGACTTCCGATGGACGCTGGAGCTGAAGAAGGCAAAACGATTCCATTAACAACGATTCTTTTTGCAGATTCGGTTCGTTCGTCTCGGTCCTGACGCGGTGACACCATTCCAGGGCTTTTTCCATGATTTGTGTCACCTGCTCCGAATTGGAAGCCTGTGCTGCGTGATTGATTAAAAGTGTACCCAGCTGAAACAGCAGAGGATAGCATGAATAATACTTCTTTGCCGTTTCCAGGCATTCAGCCAGAACATCGTCAAAAGGCAGCACGGAAAAGTCCTTGGAAAGGCGGAGATAGAGTTTCTTAATCTCCTCTTTTTCCATCTGCGGCTCGTATCCGATCAGTTCATCAATGGTAATATCAAAATAGGAAGCCAGCTGCGGCAGCAGGGAAATATCTGGCAGGGAAGAGTTTGTCTCCCACTTAGAAACCGCGCCTTTTGAAACGCCAATATGGGCCGCCAGTTCTTCCTGCGTAATTCCCCGTTTATGGCGGTTTTCAATTAGAATCCGGCCAAGATTCATTTCTTTCATCCTGTTCACCTCCCAGTAACCCTATTATACCGAAAGAGGGACCCCGATACAACGGAGGCGTGTTTCACTTTTCTCGTTAAAATCAACTGTCAGGAAACCAAACGAGAACAGCTTGCATTGCAATCTGTTCTCGTTTGGCAAGAATTTATAATGGTTGGCATAGCCAGTACAGGGGACGTATAGCCTCCCTCTGGGATGATTGGCAATAGTCGGAACACTATAAGCAACCATCCGATGTCTACAGGAAGTCCTCTGCAAGATCGCCATACTTCGCTTCACCACAAAAACGCCGTAAACTTCACACCGTTTTCTGTATTCATCATGCTGTGCTGTATTCCATGGTGATCCAGGATGGTTTTAGTGATATAAAGCCCCAGGCCGCTGCCGCCGCTGTTCCGGTTCCGGGATTTGTCAACCCGGTAAAATGGCGTGAAGATACGCTCCAAATCTGCCTCGGCAATGTGGACGCCGGTATTCTCCACAGAAAACACCTCGTCCTTTTGGGTGACGGTAATCACCGCGCCTACCGGCGAATAGGCCACGGCGTTTCCGATCACATTGGTGAACACCTTTTCCATGAGCCGCCGGTCCCCCTGGTAGTGGTATTCCGGCTGGATGTCCATGTGAAGCTCCATCTGCTTGTCCTCCATCCGGCCACGGAACTGCTGGCAGACTTTTCGCAGCATTTGGCTGATGTCCAGGTCGGTGCGCTCCAGATGGAAGTCGCTGCCGCCCATCCGGGCTGCGGAGAGAATTTCTTTTACCAAAGACTCCATATCATTGGTGGTTTTCAGGCAGCGCCGCAGGTAGGTATCCCGATCTTTATATTCGCCTACCTGATAGATCATCCCCTCCAGTTGTCCCTTGATGATGGCAATGGGGGTTTTCAGCTCATGGGACACAGCCGTGAAAAATTCCACCCGCTGTTTTTCCTGTTCCCGTTCCCGCTCGATGTCCTTCTGCAGCTTCCAATTTGCTGCCTTTAAGCTGTCCATCGCATCGCTCAAGCGCCCGGACATTTCATTCAGGCTGGCGGCCAAAACACCAATCTCGTCTTTTCGGTTGACTTCGCACTTCCAGGTCATGTCCAGAGTGGTCATCCGTTTTGCAACATTGCTGATACTGACCAGCGGCTTGGAATAGTACCGGGAACAAACCACTGCTCCGATGATGGAGATCAGCAGAATCACAACGGCAATAAAGGGGATGAGCTTCAGCAGGATGTCATAGGACTGCGCCACCGCCACCAGGGCAGCATTGGCAAACAGGTGATAGGTTTGCCCTCCTTGCTGGAACGTCGCGGAGCAGCTCATAGAGGGTGCGGAAGTGTCCAAGTTCTCCATATCGGCAAAGTTCACGGAGAACAGATTGTTCCCAGCATCATCATTGATTTTCACCGAGGCATTGTTCGTCATGGAAAATTCCATCAGACTGTCCGAACTGGCCTCCCAGCCGTTTTGCTCCAGAACCTCCACCAAGTCATAAAAATCGGAAGTAACCTGGCCTTCCAGCTCCGTATGGTAATTTCTCGGCAGAAAGATCATCACCATGCCGTAAATGATAATACAGCAAATCACCAGCAGGGCCAGCATACTGAGGAAGGTTTTTGCCTGGATGCTCTCACTAATTCTCTTTCTCAATTTTATATCCCGCCCCTCTCATGGTTTCTATGTAATCCACGCCCAGTTTCTTGCGGATGTTCTTGATATGGGTGTTGACAATCTTCTCATCGCCAATATAGTCATAGCCCCAAACCGTGTCCAGCAGCCTTTCTCTGGACACCACACGCCCCTGGTTCTCCAGAAGGAGCTTCAAAATCTCAAATTCCCTGGTGGTAAGGGAAACGCTTTCTGTTCCCACAAGGACGGAAAGGCTGTCCGTATCCACCGTGATTTCTTTATAACGGATCACGTTATTAGGCGCAACGCCTCCCTGTTCGGCCCGGCGCAGCACCGCTTCGATGTGCTTCATCACAACCGGCATAGAGAAGGGCTTGGTGATGTAATCATCTGCCATGGCGTCAAAGCCCTTCATCTGGCTGTCGTCGTCATCCAATGCGGTAAGCATAATAATCGGAACCTGGCTCTCCTTCCGCAGAATCTCACACACGGAAAAGCCGTCAACTTTGGGGAGCATTAAATCCAGGAGCACCAGATCAGGCTTGTTCTCCCGGAACTGTTCAATCCCCTCCAGACCATCGGCGGCCAGAGCCACCGTGTAGCCGGCATCCTCCAGAAACGCCTTGATAATATTCTGAATGGATTCTTCATCCTCTATAATCAAAATCATTTTTGACATTGCTTGCACCTCCAAAGGTAGTGTAACATACAAAGGTGGAGTTTAGGTGGAGAAAGGAACCTTTTTTGAAAACCTCTTTGTTCATATTATAGCTGAACTGCATTTTGAGAAAAAGTGTGCGAATTTGAATTTTGTATGTCCTCATGGTTCGAAATTGTATGACAGGCTGTTTTTATTTGAGGAAGTCAAAAATGCCCCTCACCCAACAACATCCAGGTGAGGGGCATTAGATTTAACCCTCCAATAAGAGCTTCAACTTCTTAAGGATCTTCGTTTTTCTCTTATAAACGGCGGGCTGAGAAATGCCGAGTTCCATCGCCAACTCGCTCTCTTTGCGCTCATCAAAGAATAATGCCTGGATCAGCGCACGTTCTTCTGGGGTAAGCAGGGAAAGCGCGGTATGTAGCCTGTCCACTTCCAGCTTGTGGAGCACCACGCTCTCTACGCTTTCCTGCTCATCGGAGAATTGCTGGGCATTTTCATCCACCAGCCGGTCCAAAGAATCTTCGCGGCTGGGGATGATCTGCACCACTTGGCCCTCCTTTCCGAGAACGAACCGCTCGGTTTTCAAATCGTTCTCAAAATAGCGCATTTTCCGGTCGCCCTGCATATAGGCCCGGTACACTTCATCCGTGACCTCGACAAATTGGCCGCGAATCCATATTCTTTTTTTATCAGCGTCCACGCTGTTTTACCTCCGATCAGTCTGAATTGCGAGAAATTCAGACTGGTCGGGCGGCCCCCTACAACGTGGAAATGATGGGGTTCCTCTATAAAGAAAAACGCACCTGCAGAATGGGACAACAGCCCCAACAGCAAGTGCGTTTCCTTTTAGTTCGTGTAAATCATGGCATGATAGTTCAGTGAGAAGGGCGTAAAGCCACGGTGAATAACAAAAGACTTTTTTAATTGCCTACGTTCTGTCGCATTATGTCGAAACGCTTTTTCCTCCACGGCGGCTCCCTCCTAAAGCCGTCGTGTCCGTATCAGCGTATAGGCGTCACTCCTTTGTCGAGGGCATAAGGAACGGCGGCCTTGATGTACTCAAAACCGCCGCAGTACCTTGAAAATCCATTATGGGCGCACGAAGCTACCTGCCCTGCAACGGTTTTTTTCTTTCCCCGTCTGGCGGGGCAGGATAGCTTGGCTTATTCGGTTTATTCTTGCTCTTGTGCGGCTGCCTCTTTCAGCCGCGAAAAGCTCTCATCGCTGATGATGTGTTCAATCCGGCAAGCATCGGCCTCAGCAGTCCTCGGGTCAACGCCTGCGGCGATAAGCTGCTCGGTAAAAAAGCAGTGACGCTCGTAGATTTTTTCGGCAACCTCGCGGCCCACATCGGTCAGATGAAGAAAGTGATCTTCGTCCATTGTGAGAAAGCCGCCGTCTCGCAAGGTAGCCACTGCATGGCACACGCTGGGTTTTGACACCTCCATGTACCGGGCCACATCTACGGAGCGCACCATACCAAGTTTCTTTTGGAGAACAAGGATGGTTTCCAGATAGTCCTCCCCGGACGCATGAA
>OJRQ01000191.1_pt1 | contig 47356 bp, 33 predicted proteins | sample 1599271 | NCBI WGS metagenome assembly OJRQ01 (sample SAMN03922533, study PRJEB24848) | human gut metagenome | isolation source: stool sample | host: Homo sapiens | place: Germany | collected 2010-05 | reverse complement strand
TGCTGCTTCGGCGCAACAGGGATACCAGTTCCTTCAGCTCCGGCAAGTCCAGCTGTACCACATAGCCGTCCACAGCCATCTTCCGCAGATAGGCGCTCAGGTTTTTTGTTCCGAACTGTGCCATTTTCTGCTGGATCGCTTCCATCTCCGCATCGGAAACCCAAAACAGGACCGGCACATCCCGTTTACGCTTTTTGGCGCTCATCGTTCCGGCTCCTGTTTCTTCGATAAAGCAGGCTTGTGGGTGGTAGGCTCCTGTTTGAGCTTTTGCAAGACAGAGCCTTTCTCCGGTTCCTGAAGCGTTTTTCGTGCCTGCCGTGTAAACAGATCGGTCAGACCAAGATTGACCTCATCCACAACCAGATAAGCACAGTGGCGCGAAGTGCCGCTGTCCTCCGGCATGGGAATGGTCTTTGCCCAGGCTTTGTTGTCACGGGAAACGCGACCGTCGCTGTCCTTATGCTGGATGGTGTTGGCAAGGATGAACTGTACTCGTTCCGACCCGAACTTTTCCAGCACCGCCTTAACCGCAGACTCCGTATCCAGTCGGTTATCCGCATAGTGGGCGCTGATGGCGTGTTCAATGGCCTCTTTACAGTCAAAGTTTGCCTGATAAGAGCGGTTATATTGTGCCATCTCCCCATGCTGGGACGCATAGGCGGCAGAATGGAGATAGAGAGGGATGGACCGCTGTTCTTCCAAAACCTTACACACATCATCCGCTCGGTTTTCAATGCTGTCCCGGATCACATCCATGTAGCCGGTCTCCAGCTTCTCAAAGTGACGGTACACATCGGCCAGCGGTGTAGGCGAATCCAAAAGCGCCTGGGCCTGGGCATCGGTCAGCTCCAAGTCCTCCATCGCCATCACAATGTCCTCCCGGACGGTGTACTCATAGGTATGGTGCAGGATTTCCTCCGGGGGCTGGCTTTTCAGCCAGTCCCGGTATTTGTCCTGTTCAGCGGCCATCTTCTCATAAAGGGCCGTATTCAGATCGTTGGTATTCATGTTATCGCACCTCCTCATGTTGTTTCGGTTTCTTTTCAGGGCTACGGGGTGGCACCGGGCGCTTCAAGCTGTCCAGCACCGAAGGCCGTGCGCTCTTGGCAACCACAGTTTCCGGCTGGGCATGGCCCTTGCCGTCAATGTTCAGCAGCGTGTCCAGTTCCACCAGACGGGCGGACTTGACTCGCAGATCATCCTCAAAGGGAAACGGCTTTCCGATTTCCTCTTTGGCTGCGGCCTGCTGTTGGTAAAGGTTGTCCAGCTGGTTTTTCACGGCTTCCAAACGCTGAGGCATTTGAGCCAGTGCATTGTCGATACGGGTGAGGTTTCCGCGCGGGTCTGTGCCGAGGCTTGCCCGGTGGGTCATCTGGCCTTTCAACAGGAGCGTATATTCCTGTTTCCAAGCGGAAAACTCCACGGACATAGTAAAGCCCCGATAGCTGCCGATCTGCACCGGTTCGGAGCCTTTGACCTCCTTACAGGCGTCTAGCAAGGCTGCACCGGCGTTTTCTTTGTCAGTCAGCACATCGCCCCGGATCTCCATTCCAGCAAAGCCATCCTCCGGGTGAGGATGGGCGGCCAGGGTCTCCAGATCCGCTTCAAAGCCTTTAATAAACCCCTTGTTAGTTTCGATTTCCTGGGGGAAGTATTTGAGCAACTGATCCTCCAGGCGGTACTGCTTGCTCTGATGGTCAGCTTTCATCAGCTTCAGACGCGCAACCTCCACATCCAAATCCATGCGCTCCTTGATACGGGGGTCTCCGGCGCACAGGGCCTTGATCTCGGCAAAGGACAGCGCCGTTTCGTCCACATCATCGCAGGAGCGGACCGGGCTTTTGCTGGTCATGATTTGCGAAATGAATTTCTGTTTGTTCTCCACCGTCTGCCACAGGTAGGCATCGAAAGTTCCCTCGGTAACATAGCGGTACACATGGACCAGCGGATTCTGGTTGCCCTGGCGCTCGATACGGCCCTTGCGCTGGGCAAGGTCTCCCGGACGCCACGGACAATCCAGGTCATGGAGCGCCACAAGCCGGTCCTGCACATTGGTGCCAGCGCCCATTTTGGAGGTGCTGCCCAGCAGGACGCGCACCTGCCCAGTGCGAACCTTGGAAAACAGTTCTTTCTTCTGCACCTCGGTCTTGGCTTCGTGGATAAAAGCAATCTGCTCGGCGGGCATTCCCTGGGCGATGAGCTTCTGGCGGATGTCCTCATAGATGGTAAAGGCAGGCTCAGGCTCATCCAACGGCACAGCCTGTTCCAGCGCATGAAGTGTGGGATTATCCAGCTGTTTGGCTGCCTTTTTGGAGGGGGCTGCCTGGGGCGTGGAAATGTCGCAGAATACCAGCTGGGTCAGCTTGTCAGCCTCGCCGTCCCGCCAGATCTGCATGATATTACCCACACACTGATTGACCTTGGTGCCGGGTTCATCCGGCAGCAGCTGGTTGATGATACGCTGGTCCAGACCCAGCTTGCGGCCATCGCCGGTAATCTTGAGCATATTGTCCTCTGAGGGGTCAACGCTGCCGCTGTGTACCCTGGAGGCGCGCTCGGAGAGAACCTGCACCATCTCTTTTTGGTGTTCAGTAGGCTGGGCCACGATGTTGTGGTATTCCACCTCCGGGGTGGGCAAGTTCAGCTGATCGGCGGTTTTGATGTCGGCAACTTCACGGAACAAGTTCATCAGCTCCGGGAGGTTGAAAAACTTGCTGAATCTCGTTCTTGCCCGGTAGCCGGTGCCTTCCGGTGCCAGCTCCAGCGCCGTGACGGTTTCTCCGAAGCGGCTGGCCCAGCAGTCGAAGTGGGTCATGTTCAGCTCTTGCAGGCGGTCATACTGGAGATACCGCTGCATGGTGTAAAGTTCGGTCATGCTGTTCGATACGGGGGTGCCAGTGGCGAAAATCACACCACGGTTTCCGGTCAGTTCATCCATATAGCGACACTTTGCAAACATATCGCTGGACTTTTGGGCATCGCTTGTGGAGAGACCTGCCACATTCCGCATCTTGGTGTATAAAAACAGGTTTTTATAGTTATGCGCCTCATCGACGAACAGGCGGTCCACACCCAACTGCTCGAATGTTACCACATCGTCCTTGCGGCTCTCGGCCTGCAATTTCTCCAGCCGGGCTTCCAGGGACTTCTTGGTGCGTTCCAACTGCTTGACCGTGAAACGCTCACCGCCGCTGTACTTCACCTCGGCAATGCCCTCGGTGATCTCGTCGATCTGCTCCTGAAGGAGCCGTTCCTGACGCTCTCGGCTGATGGGGATTTTCTCAAACTGGCTGTGTCCCATGATGATGGCGTCATAATCGCCGGTGGCAATGCGGGCGCAGAACTTCTTGCGGTTGTGGGTCTCAAAGTCCTTTTTGGTGGTGACAAGAATGTTGGCGGAAGGATAGAGCCGCAGAAACTCCGACGCCCATTGTTCGGTCAGATGGTTCGGCACCACAAAGAGGGATTTCTGACACAAGCCCAGGCGCTTACTCTCCATGGCGGCAGCCACCATTTCAAAGGTTTTGCCAGCGCCTACCTCGTGTGCCAGCAGCGTATTGCCGCCGTACAGCACATGAGCGATAGCGTTTTTCTGGTGTTCCCGCAAGGTGATGGCCGGGTTCATACCACCGAAAGTAATGTGTCCGCCGTCGTATTCACGGGGACGGGTGGAGTTCATTTCCTCATTGTACTGGCGGACCAGAGCTTGGCGGCGGTCCGGGTCTTTCCAAATCCAGTCTTTGAAAGCGTCCCGGATCGCTTGCTGCTTTTGGGCGGCCAGGGTGGTCTCTTTGGCATTCAACACCCGGCGCTCTTTGCCGTCTGCATCCTCTATGGTGTCGTAGATACGGACATCCCGCAGGTTCAGGCTGTCCTCCAGAATCTTGTAGGCATTGGCACGGCTGGTTCCGTAGGTGGTATAGGCTGCCACATTGTTCTGGCTTACAGAGCTTTTGCCGGTGATCTGCCACTCAGCGGTGAAAGAAGAATAGTTGACCTCGATATTGCGCTGGAGATAAAACGGCGTGTCGAAGGTCTCATACATAAACTGCTGGATGTACTCTTTGTCGATCCAGGTAGCGCCCAGGCGCACCTCAATCTCCGACGCATCCAGGTCTTTGGGCTGGGCAGCGGTAAGGGCCTCCACATTGACTGCAAAGGAAGGGTCCTGCTGTGCGGCCCGCTGTGCCTGACGCAGCTTGCGCCGCACATTGCCGGACAGGTATTCGTCGGCTGTTACATAATGGGGAGTGCCGTCTTTCTCCAACTGCCCAGGTACACGGAAGATCACGCCTTTTAGCTCGGCGGCCAGTTCGTCGCCGGTCTTGCCGGTCAACTCCGCCATATACGCCATATCGACAAAGGCTTTTTCGGAAATTGATACGGCCAGAGCTTCACTTGCGGTATCCACAGTGTCCACCGCCTTGTGGGGCTTGATGGTGCGCTTGGTGAACATATCCGCCTTGCGCTCCAGCTTGCCGTCCTCGTCAATGACTTCCAGCGCGCAGAGCAGATAGTAGCTGGAATCATCAGCAAAGGCCAGCCGGTTCGCCCGGTCATTGATAAGACCATATTTTGCAGAGAAGCTGTCATAGAGCCGGTTCAGTTCGGCCTGTTTGTCCTGGATGGCGCTGTCCGGTGTGGCGGCGTCCATTTGCAGATCAATGAGCTGCTGGACACATTCTCGCAGACCCACCAGTCCTTTCACACGGGCTTCGGCGGTGGCATTCAGGTCAGGCCGTACCATACAGCTGTTTTCACGGTAATACACATCGCCGTCCACAACGGTGTAGGAGTAATTTTTCACATTGGGGTCAGCAGGGATAGAAGTGTCGATGGCTTCGCCCTCGCCCAGCTCCGGCAGCTCGGCCTCCTGGTAGGTGCCGCGAATGTACTTCACGGCATCATGCAGCTGATCGGCAAGCTCCAGCCCCTCGATGGGGTTCACGGTGTAGTCCATGCCGTGGGCGGTGCTTTCCGGTTCCTGTCGGCCCAGCACCATTTCCGGGTGGTCCAGGAAATAGCGGTTGATGGCAAAGCCGTCCTCGGTCTGCCCGGTCTGCGTCCACTCCGGCACGATGTCCAACGGACGGTCACGCTTTTGCAGGAAGATGATGTCCGAAACGACCTCGGCACCTGCGTTCTTTTTGAAAGCGTCATTGGGCAGACGGATGGCCCCCAGCAGTTCGGCGCGCTGAGCAAGATACCGGCGCACGGTGGAATCCTTGGCGTCCATCGTGTAGCGGCTGGTGACAAAGGCCACCACGCCACCGGGACGAACCTGATCCAGAGCCTTGGCGAAAAAGTAGTTGTGAATGCTGAAATTCAGCTTGTCATAGGCTTTATCCCGAACCTGATACTGGCCAAACGGTACATTACCCACCGCCAGATCGTAGAAATCCCGCCTGTCGGTGGTCTCAAACCCTGCCACGGTGATGTCGGCCTTGGGGTAGAGCTGCTGGGCAATACGCCCGCTGATGGAATCCAGCTCCACGCCGTAAAGACGGCTGTTTCGCATTTCCTCCGGCAGCATACCGAAGAAATTGCCTACACCACAGGACGGCTCCAGGATGTTGCCGGTCTCAAATCCCATGCGGCCCACAGCCTCGTAAATCGCTTTGATGACCGTAGGGCTGGTGTAGTGCGCGTTGAGGGTGGAACCTCTGGCAGCAGCGTATTCCTCCGGGGTCAGCAGTTCCTTCAGCTGGGCATATTCCTTGCTCCAGCTTTCCTTGTCGGGGTCAAAGGCATCGGCAAGGCCGCCCCAGCCCACATACCGAGAAAGGATTTTCTGCTGTTCCGGCGTTGCCTGCTCGGTGGTTTCCTCCAGGTATTTCAGCAGCTTGATTGCCTCGACATTGGCCTGGAACTTAGCCTTGGGGCCGCCTTCGCCCAGGTGATCGTCAGTGATACGGAAATTCTCGGCGGTGCGACGCAGATTGGCCTTGTATTCCTCATAAGAGGCTTCCTCGGCAGCTTTGACATTGGGGAAGGTCTGCCACTCGCCGTTTACCTGAATGGAAACGGGGTGTTCGTCCAGTACCTCATCCAGAGTCTTTTCCGGCTCGACAGCAGGCGTGGGCGGCTCCGGCTCATTGGTTCGCAGGGTCTGAACAACCACATCATAGGGCAGATTGTTCTTATCGCCCGGATAGACAGCCACAGTCTCGGCTTGGAAGGCCGGGGTTTCGGCAGCCGGTTCGGGGCGTTCCTGCTCAAAACCGTCCAACTGACGGGCATACATCCCGCGCAGCAAAGGCGCAACCTCGCTCCACTGGAAGAACAGCATGGCCAGACGCTTTTCATCTGCATCCAGCACTTCCAGCTCGATACCTTCCGGCATCGTGCGGTAATCGGCGGTCTCGCCGGTCTCCAGCTCCATCGTTTCCACGATGTTGGGATAGGCCCGGCTCAGCCACAAGGCTACCTCCTGGTTACTCTTGCCGTTGCGAAGAAGCTCGGAAAGCTCCGCCTTGTCCGCCTCACCAATCAGGCCATGGGCCAGCACATCCCGAAGGTCCTGGTCCACCGTATCCAGATTTGCAGGCAGGAATTCGGTATAGAAGTCGTTGCGGTTATCCTCCCGCAAAAGCTGCTCAAACCGTTCCCGGCTCTCAGCCCGGTAGATGGGATAGCTCATGCCGGTGGGCAGCAGCTGCACCGTGTCATCCCGCAGCTCTGTGATCTGATGGGGCCGGTCATCCAGATAGACAATATCACCCACATTGTAAGGAGGAACCGCTGGATCGTAGGAGGTTCGCTCCCGGAGTGTGCCACGAGCCGCAGCGTATTCCTCATCTGAAACCAGAACACGCAAATTATGGGGAGAAGGCTGTTCCGGCTCATCTGCCGGGACGCTCTCTCTGGATATGGCCTCCACATCCGCCATAACACGCTGGATGAATGGGTCATTATCCAGTTTTTCCTCATCCACCAGTTCACCATTCACAATGCCGCGCTCGGCCAAAGCCTCCCGAATGGCGATGGGGTCGATGTTGTCGAACCGGTCCTGTTCCGCTTCGGTGTAGAACCGGTCCTCCTTGATAAGCTGAGCGATCCGGCGCTGTACCTTGGGCCAGGGCAGCACCGTTCCTTCGGGGCTTTCCGGGCGAACCGAAAACGGGGTTTTGCCATCGCCGCCGTCAAACTCATGGGCCAGCCATGCAGCGGTATCTTTTTCCCGCCCATGTTTCTCCATGTAACGGACAACGGCGTGTTTACTTTCGATTTTGCCGTTCCAGTCCTGGATAGCCTTGTCGATGTCATTGTCCGTGAGAGGGTGCAGCAGCTCATGGAGCTTGGGATAGGTCTCGTCGATGATTTCTCGATGAAGGCGCTGGCGGAACTCCGGTGTGTCGGAATAGAGGCGGAGCAGCTCCATGTTGCCAGATCCCAGGACAGCACGGCGAATAGCGGCATTGCCCTCGATCACGGCGTTCTCATGGTCACTGTGACCGCAGGCATTGCGATATGGCACATCTTCCATAACAGCGGCAAGTACAATGGGCTTGTATTGCTCATGCAGTTCTCGAATCGTAGGGGCTGCGGCTGCTTCGGTCTCCTGAAATACTCTGGTCCCGTCTGCGCCAAACTCCGCTTCCTGGGCATTGATGTGCTGTTCCGCCTCATGGTCGATAGAGGGCATGGAATACTCCTGCCGCTCCCTGCCGCCCTTCGGGACAGCGGAAATGGTCACATCATGCTTATCCCGCAGCTGTTCCACAACCTGCTCCAGCCGGTTTGCCGGAAAGCCGCACATTTCCACACGGCCACCGCCGGGGATAGCGCGGGTCGTGAGATTGAGGTCCAGTTCCGCAGCAGCAGTTTTGGCGTCCTCACCGTACAGCTCAAAAAAATCCCCCATTTGGTAGAGGATTATATCATCCGGGTGGCGCTCCTTGACGCCGTTGTATTCCCACACAGCCGGGTCCGGCTGCTGGGCTTGCAGGGCATCTTCTTCCGCCAGGGCCTTTTCTGCCTGGATTTTGTCATACTCCGCCTGTTCCTGTTCTGTGAGATAGCGTCCCTTCTGGATCAGGTCGGTAATCCGTTTGGCGACTTTCTCCCAGGTGAAATGCACATCCGGGCAGCCGTCTTTTTTGTAGTGCAGACCTTTTCCGTCGTGGCTTTCATCGCTTTTCATTGCACCGGACAGGGCATGGGAGTGACCGCCAATACCATACTTATGTTTGAGAAAATCCACCTTTTCCTTATCCGTATGGGGTTCCTGGAAAAAGGTGAAAACTCGGCCCTTACCGCCCTCAAATCCGCTGCCTCTGGTCATGGCGGCGTCGATCTCGTCCTCAGAGATAAACTGCTTGACCGAAGGTACTTCCGTCAACTGAGAGGTAAAGGTGGTGCGAGGCAAGGACAGATCTTGCAGGTTCTCCCAAATTTCTTTGGGTTTATGGTAGTGGAAGCGCAGCAAATCCCGATCCTGCTGGTAGGCCGTCCAGAAGGCAGCATATTCTTCCGCAAGGTTCTGGCGAAACTCCGGGCTTTTCAGCTGTTCGGTGAGCCATGCAGATTCCTCCGGGAAACCGCGCCCCGGATTGTTGGAAAGGATGGGCAGATACCCAGCTTCTCTGGCTTCCTCGCTGAAATCGTGGTACAGATTCCAGAACTTTTCCGCGAGGAGGGAGCGTTCATAGCCCGCAGCCTCAGCCAGCTCCACATTGGTGGCAAACTGGCCGTCCTGCAAAAGCTGGCCGATACGCTCAGCGGCACTCTCCCAGGAAATGACCTGGGCGGACTTATCGTAACGGGCAGTTTTGCCGTGGGAAAGATGGATTCCATCCTCGGCATACCATGCAGTGATGCTGCCAATCCCGTTGCCGCCATGGTACAGGGTTTTCAGGGTGTCTGCGATCTCGGTGGTGGACTTCTGCTCCTCAAAGGCCGCGACAATGCGCTCTCTCTGGCGATAGGTGTTGCCGCCCAGCCGCAGCACATGGTCGATGTCAGCCTGGGCAAAAGAAAAAGCAGAGGATGTTTTCACATTCTCTGCTTCATCTATGATTCTGATTTGTTCTGCTTCGGAGAGGAAGAAACTCAGCTGTGAATAAGCTCCGCCATCAGAATCTCCTCGGCCTGTGCTTTGCAGGTGTTCATCAGGCCCACCCAGCGCATCGGGTCGCTGGCTTTCAGCTGCTCCGTCGCGCCCGCGTCTTTCGCCAGCTGGGGCATCATCTGCTCCAGACGGCTCTGCGCTGTCTCGTCGATCTCGATGAGGTGCGGGTACAGCTTCTCGGTCAGCAGCAGCTGATTGTAAATCAGGGGCCGGTGTTCCTTCAGGTACGCTTTCCGCATCCTGCCGTACTTGCCCAGGGGCTTCTCCGGCTGTTCGGTCAGCTTCAGGTCGGGAATCTGATAATCTCCGTTCATCGTGTAAGTCAGGCTGTTCTCCATGTGTAACGCTCCTTTCCGCGAGTTGCTCGCGCTCATAGATCTGGATGGTGACGCCGATCTGCCGCAAAACCTGCTGGTTAATCTGGCTGACCGCCGCGCCCAACGCCCCAACCGTGGCCGGGGTATTGAAATCGAAAATCGGCATGAAGTCCTCATGCTGGAAATATTGTTCCGTATCCAGCCCACAGCGAGACATCAGGGCATAGGCGATACTGACGGTGGCGGCGGACTTAAATTGGACTTCGATGTTGTAATCATCGTACTCCGCCAGGAACGAACCGTCAACGATATAGCGGAAATCTCTCTGATGATCGTCCCAATACTCACTCGCCAGCTTTCCGGCTACATCCGTGAGCTGCTGGGCGAGATTGTCACCGGCAACGCCGTAGTTTTGCTCCAGCATGGCCGACACAGGCCCAATGTGCTGTTCTTCCAGCTGCCACAACCAGGGTGTACGGGAATGTTCACGGGTGCCGGTATCGGAAATATCGAACACATAGCGCAGGCGAAGCTTGTCGCCGGAATCGTCCACCAGGGCAATACCCTTGGAGCCACGGCGCACATACCGTCCCATTTTTTCATTCCACAGGTCATACTCGGCGCAGGCGGTGGCATCCGGGCGCTGGGCGTAAATCATCATTTGCTCGTGGAATGGGTATTTATAAAGGCGGGCGGCGGTGGTGAGAAAAGCCGTCCACTCCTTCCAGCTGCCTACAAGCTGGGTCGATACCTGTTCGGCCATCTGCCGGTAAAATTCAGCTTTGGATGGCATGGTTTTCTGTCCTCCCTTCATGTTGAATAGAAATGGGACGGCATATCAGGCCGTCCCATCAGGTCTTTATGTGTGTTTTTTACTCGTCGAAATCTGGGTACAGCTCCAGTTCGGCAAACTCGGTGTCGTTCATAGCTTGGAGTTTACCCAGGGCGCTGTCCGTCAGTTCCCGCAGCTCGGCTTCCTCCGGCGAAAGCTCACCGCGCATCTCCGTCAGAGCGTCGATCAGCCCGGTGCGGCTGCCGGTGTTGTAGATGCAAAGAAGGTTCGTTTCCTCAAAGGTGAAGTTGTTCATATCAAAGCTCCCTTTCCGCGCTCTTTTTTTGCGCTGTCTTTTTGTGTTCCGTCTTGGGCTGGCTTTTCAGCTGCTCCATTACGGACTTTTTCTTTTCCCGTTCCTCTCGATGGACGGCTGCTGCCAAGTCCATAAGAGAAATGGGCTGACCACTGCGGGCCTGTTGTTCCAGCTGGGCCACTGTCGGCTCCTTTGGGCCGTTATTGATGATACCGTCGATCATGCCGTAATCATCTTCCACCGTCATTTCCGCATTTCTCAGCGAATTTTCCGGCAAGAAACCTTGCACCTGGGTGAAACCAACACTGTCGCAGTAATGACAGGATACCTGACCATTCTGCTTGATGGCAACGATGTCACTGACGCTCATAGACGGGCTGTGAAAATCCACCGGCTTTTGCAGATTGAACTGCTCATACAGCCTTTCCAGCTGCTCCATAGTGCTGCCGGAACCGTCCAGAGGGGCGGTATAGATAAGGTCATAGTTACTCCGCTCTACGGACAGATTGTGCGATTGCAGCCAATCCAGATTCATAAAACGCACATTCTGCGGGTCATCCTTGCTCACCTGATAAATAGCAAAACAATTTCCCTCATGGGAAAGAAACGCCTGTTCCCGTTCCAACTGCCGATCCTGTCGTTCCAAAACTTTTTCGTGAAAGTCCGGGCTTTGCTCCCATTCCTCGCGGGACACAGCAAAGATACCGTCATGGGCGTCCAGGTCGGCAGTGTCAAAGGCCATTTCCGGGTTTTCACCCTCCTGGACGATATAAACGGTCAGGTCTCGCTCCATCAGCTCATAGGCTCGCTCTTTGGAGAGGGGCAGAAGGTCACCGTCCAGGTAGCCGCATTTCTCCAGATCATCCTGAGTCAGTGCCGGGTCCGGCATGGGATACTCGTCCAACGCCTGCTCCTGGGCATCCGGCAGCTGGGTGGCGGCAGCTTCTGTGGTCTGCTGGCTGACCTGTTCCTGCATCTGGTGGTAAGCCGCCTCCTGCAAAGTCTCGATCATGGACAGCGGCGCATACTTGATGGACTTGCCGCCCATCCCCAGGTCCTCGCAGATATGGCTAACCGCTGTGGAACGGCCCATATCCGGCCCGTCCAACTGGCCGCCGTCCATCTGCTTCATGGTTGCCACATCGTAGAGCGTGTAGTCCCAGCCGGTGTCGCAGGGCTGAACATGAAGGTAGCTGGTATCATCCAGCACCAACAGGGCCTCCCGGTACTCGGCGCTGGGCTGGACACTTTCGGTATTTTCCGGCTCGGTCAGCTGTTCCGGTTCAGTCATCGGCACCAGCTGATCCAAGCGTCCCATAAGCTCGGCAGCTTTTTGGGTGGTTTCATCCGGTTCATCCTCGTTCACGATATTCTGGAGCCATTCGCGTACACCGCTGGCATCTCCGCTTCGGAGTGTGGCAGTCAGTTCGTGCAGTGCGTCCTCACGGCTATCTGCATTGTTCCGATACTCATAAGGGTCATAATCGAAAGTGAACTGGTCGATGTCTGCTGCCAGCTGCTCGATAGAGTCCTGCTGCGGTTCCGTGGCGGCAGTCAGGTCAATGCCGCGCTCCTTGCAGATTTCCTTGTAGTTGCGCTCGATGTCGTTAATCAGCTCGCAGGAAGTCTTGTTGATGGTCTCCAGACTGGCCCGCAGCTCCTTCAGCTCCTTGTCCTTCGACCAGGAAGCGATGTAGCCAAAACTGTTCTCGCCGGTCTGGATGCCGAAATACTGGCAAACCGCATAAGAAATGCTCTCGGCCTCCACTTCCTCGGTGTTGCGGTTCTTGGCGGCCTGTTTCACCGCCGTCAGATCTTCCTCCACTTCCAACCGCCACTCAAACCGATTCTCGTCCACATAGCGCCAGCCTTCCTCGGCGGCGGCCTGTTCCGCCTCTGCTTCGGTGGCGAAGTCCAGACGGAAGTCATGCTTGGTGCCGCCCTCGCTCACCATCACGATCTTCCAGGTCGGCTCCGCTTCGTACTTTTTGGGGTCGTGGAGCTTACTGTGCGCGGTCTCATGGACAGCGGCGGAAACAGTCTGCACCTCGCTCATGCCTTCCCGGATGGCGATCCGCTGCTGGTCAGAGGAGAAATAGCCGTCCATGTTCTCGGCCATCGGCTCAAACTCGATGGGAACCGGAGCCGAGCGGCGCAGAGCTTCCATGAAAGCCTCATAGTGCGGCACCGTCCCGGACAGGCTGGAGGCCAGCTCTGGCAGGGGCTTTCCGTCCGTCTGGCTCACATCGAACACCTTCACCGGACGGAACATGGGGATTTCAATTTCTTTTTCCTCCATGACCGCCTTGCCATCCGCGTCCAGGATGGGTGCATGAGTATCCGGGTCGCGCTTCATTTCCTCGATCTTCTTTTTGTAGGGCGTGGGGGCAATGATGGTGATACCATGCTCACCCTTTTTCACATGGCGCTCAAACTGATTTTTCCACTTGTTGAACCCGGCCACCAGGGTGGCGTCCGGGCGCTGCATATAGATGAGCATGGTGTTGTTGACGGAGTAGCGGTGGAACTTGGACATGACGGACAGATAGCGCATATACTTCTCGCTCTCAAACAGTTCCTTGATACCCTGTTCAATGCCCGCTGTGATCTCTTGTAACCGTTCTCGATTGGTGGTCTTATCAGCCATGAATTTCACTCTCCTTTCCAATTTGGCTATTTCTGATTGATGTTCGGCAATCCACAGCTTTTGCTCCTCCGGGCTGTTCTCCAGAAAAAAATCCAGCAGATAGCCCACATAGTCCTTTTTCTGGATTGCCTCCATGAATCGGGGATGTGGATTTTCCTCCGGTGTTTTGGGTGTGTAGTCCGTTTCCCACTTGCGGAGCAAATGAAAGTAGTCGGCCAGGACACGAAAGGCATGGTCTCGGTCCTCCTTGAATTTCTGCGCCTCGGATTTCTGGCGGACATGGCGTCGCCGGGGAGGGGCCTGACTGTCATAAGCCAGGCCAAAATCCTGGGCCAGCTTCTCGGCGGCCTCTTTGGGGGACAGATTGTAGAGCCTCGCTGTGAAGTCAATCACATCGCCGGTGGCTCCGCAGCCAAAGCAATAAAAATATTCCTCGTTCAGCTTCATGCTGGGATTTTTGTCATCGTGGAAGGGACAACAGGCCATGCCGCTCCGGTTGACCTCGATTCCGTACATCTGCGCTGCTTCTCGGACGGTGATGGACTGCTTGACAGCCTCAAAGACACTTTCAGCCATGCTTACTCATTGCCTTTCTTGGGGGTGGGCGGCCTGTATCCGGCAGCCTTGGCCAGTTCACTGGCTGCCTTACGGCGCTCGGCGCTGTAAGGTTCCCGGACGGACACACAGCGTTTGGGAACGAGAAAGGTCTGGCGGTCCTTTTTCACAATCTGGTCCGGGTATTTCTCTGCCAGTCGCCGCAGCTTCTCCAGCAGCCGGGGGTCATGGGTATAGACCTCGGCGGTGGCTTCGGCCTGGTTGTAGAGGATGATGGTTTCCTGTTCATAGCGTGAGAGCTTCATCGTTTGCCACCTTTCTGCTGGTCAAACTCCAGCTTGAAGTTGGCGTACTGCCCATCATCCGCCAACACCACAGTGGCATCGTAGGTCTTGCCGGTTTTCTCGGAGTACAAGCCCCTCACATGAGCGCGGCCATCTTTGAGCAGTGCCGTTACGATGGCTTTGGTAGGTTGCTTGTGCTTCATCTCCCACCACTTGTTGTTTTTCCAAATTGCAAATTTGCAAGATTCTGTCTGACAGAAGAAGCCTTTTTGCATTTCTGCAACCTCTCCGCCACAGCGGGGGCATTTGCCCACCACTTCGTGGGAAGGGCTGAACAAATACTCCGTTCCCTTGATAGCTTGATAGGTTCCCACAAGTTCTTTGAGCATGGCACTAATCCCAGCCATGAAATCCTCCGGGGCCAGCTCGCCACGCTCGATCTCACCCAGCCGGTACTCCCACTCAGCAGTCAGAAGGGGCGATTGCAGCTGCTCCGGCAACACGGTGATAAGGGATACCGCGTCATGGGATGGCATGAGCTGCACGGTTTTCTTGCTCTTTTTGCGCTCCAAAAAGCCGGTGGAAACCAGCTTTTCCAGAATCCCGGCGCGGGTGGCCGGGGTCCCCAGGCCCTTGCGCTCGGCATCCTCCGGCATATCGTCCTTCCCGGCAGTCTCCATTGCGGAGAGTAGCGTATCTTCGGTGAAGTGCTTGGGCGGGGTGGTCTTGCCCTCCTTGACGGTAGCACCAGAAAGGGGCAGCGTCTGACCTTCAGACAGCTCAGGCAGAGCCTTGTCCTCGGGTTCTTTGTCCTGCTCCACATTCTTCAGCCCTGCGCGATAGGCAGCGTCCAGCGCCCGCCAGCCGTAATTTTTCACTGTGCGGCCTTTGGCAGTAAACTCCGCTCCGGCGCACTCGACAACAACGGCGGTTTCCGCAAAGGTATAGGGCTGGGCCACGGCGCACAGCAGGCGCAGAGCCACCAACTCCAGCACCGCCTTTTCGCCCACCGGCAGGCCGGACAGGTCCGCGCCCTGGAGGTTGCGGGTAGGGATCACTGCATGATGGTCGGTCACTTTCTTGTCGTTGACAATCTGGGCGGCATTGCAGGCAATCTCCATGCCATTGGAAAAGGGCATCGCCCCGGCAGTGAGCTGGACCAGCTCCGGTAGACTCGCCGCCATATCCGAAGTCAGATAGCGGCTGTCCGTCCGAGGGTAGGTACAGAGCTTCTTTTCATACAAATTTTGCAGGTAGTCCAGGGTTTGCTGGGCGGTGAACCCCAGCAGCCGGTTGGCGTCCCGTTGGAGGGTGGTCAGGTCATAGAGGGCGGGCGGCTTCTCGGATTTGTTTTTGCGCCCCACTTTTTTCACTGTGGCAGCCGCACCTTGGCAGGCCGTTTTCAGCTGTTGGGCGGCAGCCTTGTCTGCCATGCGCTCCCCGGAAACGGTGAAACCGGGCAGCTCCAGTGTGACCGTGTAGAATGGCACCGGCTTGAAGGTGTCGATCTCGGCTTCTCGCTGGACAATGAGGGCCAGCGTCGGGGACATGACACGTCCGATGTTGAGGGTCCGGTGGTACAGCACGGAAAACAGCCGGGTGGCATTGATACCCACCAGCCAGTCCGCTTTGGCGCGGCAGAGGGCCGCATCCCGCAGGCCGTCATAGTCTGCACCGGGGCGCAGGTTTGCAAAGCCCTCCCGGATGGCGGAATCCTCCATTGAGGAAATCCAGAGCCGCTTCATGGGCTTCTGGCAGCCCGCCAGCTCATAGACGCTGCGGAAGATCAGCTCCCCCTCGCGTCCGGCGTCGCAGGCGTTTACCACTTCGGTCACATCCGGGGCGTTCATCAGCTGCTTCAGCACATCAAACTGTTTCTTCTTGTCCTTGCTCACCACCATCTGCCAGGGTTCCGGCAGAATGGGCAGATCGTCATAGCGCCACTTGGCGTAGTCCGGGTTATAAGCGTCGGCGTCGGCCAGACCAGCCAGATGGCCCACACACCAGCTGACCCGCCAGCCGCCGCCCTCCAGATAGCCGTCCTTGCGGGCGGTGGCCCCAATCACGGCGGCCAGACTTTGGGCAACGGACGGTTTCTCAGCGATCACCAGCTTCATGGTTTTTCATCCTCCTTTCCCGCAGCCATGCGGTCAGCTGCCGGTGGCAGAATCCCACGCAGGGCTGACCGTCACGGTAATTTCCGCAGCCATAACAGGGGTGGCCGGGAGATAAAGTAGGAGGACGGGAAGTTTCCTTCCCGCCCTCCGGCCTGCGTGTCATCATGCGTTCATAGGGGCTGTCGGTGAAGCGGGTCAAACCGTCTTGTCCTCGCTTTCCTCGTCGCCGCCCCCGTCAGCGTCCGGCTCGTCAGATTCCTCGGTCTCCCAGGAGTCCTCGTCCTCCTGATCGGTATCATCCTCGCCGTAGTCATAATCGTCCAAATTGTCGTTGCCCTTGGTCTTGGGTCTGCTTTTTACCAGCTTAAAGTAGGCAAAAGCGCCGCCGCCACCCATCAGAGCCAGCACCGCCAAAAGAATGGCCGGATTCAGTCCTGCGGGTTTCTGCGCCGGTTCTTCCGGTTCCGGGGTTTCTTCCGGGGTCTCCGGTTCCGGCTCCTTACCCGTGCAGGCGCTCATATTGGTGGCACACACCGGGCAGGCCGTATTCACCGCACCGGCCACACATTTCTCCGTACAGGTACAGGTGGCGGGCTGCTCCTGGGTGGTCTGACCGTCCTCCATCAGCGCCATCAGGTCCGCCTCGTCCACCTGGTTTAAGAAGTGGACAGCGGTTTCCTTGTCCTCGTTGGCCCGGTCAATGAGGATGTAGAAGTAGTTGCCTGCCTTGGTGGTGACGGTGATGAGCTGCTTGTTGTCGCCGAAATCATCCACCAGGGCGGCGTTGCCATCCGGGGTCAGGGCCGGACTGTCCTCGGTTTCCTCCACGACCACATTGCTGTCGTTGGTGGCATCCTCCGCCGGAAGTTCTTCCGTTCCCTGGGCAAAGGCAGTCACGGAAAGGCCCATCATCAGCACCAGGGCGGCGCAGAGGGCCGAAAGGGTTTTGAAAATTTTCTTATTCTTCATGGTCGGTATCCTCCTGTTCGTTGTAGTTGGCGGAGGCAGCGGCCATGCCAGGGACCGTACCACCGGAGAGCATGGCGTTCAGCTGCTCCGGGGTCAGCCGCAGGGCGCGCACCATCTGAACGATTTCCAGGTTCTCCGCCTCGGTTTTCTGCGCCTCCAGGGTTTTCAGCTTGTCCTGGTACTCCGCGATCTTCTCGCGGACCTTGGCAATCTCCTGGTCAATGCGCTGGATTTTGTTCTTAGCCATTTCAATCACTCCTTTTCTCATAAATCGGCCTTACCAGTTCATCAGGCCGTAGCCCTTGATGCACTCGTAGGACAGGGAATAACTCTTGATCTTGCAGGCGTCGCCAGAATTGCCCTCCACGGTGTAGACCCGGCTGCCGTCTGTGCCGACCACAAGGCCCACATGGTCGGCGCTGCCATCCAGGTCCCAGTCAAAGAAGATGGCGTCGCCGGGGGCGATATTGGCGTAATCACGCCCGCCCCATTGTCCGTGAGACTGGAACCACGGAATACCCTGGGACTGGCAGGCGGCAAAGCGCGGCTCGGACAGCCCCATCTGGCCGTAGCACCAGGACACGAAGCAGGCGCACCATTCCACACGGGAATTGAAGCCGTACCAGCTCCAGTAGGGCTGACCGCCCACATTGCCCACCTGACTTTTGGCTATGTCCACCACGGCCTGATTGCCGGGGCGGGTGCCGTTGACGAATACCACGCCGGTCAGGTCCTCGGAGTTGCTCGTATCCGGGGAGCCGCCGCCGAAGATCAGCGGCTTGTTGCCCAGCGTCTGCCGGTACACCTGGTACATTTCCAGCTGTTCCGGGGTTAGCAGCTCCGAAGCCACGGAAGATATGGGCTTGCTGGTGAGCTTCACATTCAGAATGTAATACTCATACGGGACTTCCTCGGTGGTCGTCTCGCCGGTCACGGGGTCCGTGGAAGTTTCGGTGCGGTATCGTATCTCCACTTCCTCGGTAAGCGTCAGTTCATACTGTGCGTCGAACACGCGCTCCAGCTCGGCCTGGGCGCTCTGCCGGGTATAGCCTTGCAGCACGGCGGACAGGTAGGCTGCCAGCTCATGGGGGTCATGCCCGATCATATCCAGGTCATAGCGGTACTCGTCATACCCCGGATGGCTGCTTTCGATGTTGTCGATCTCGGCTTGCAGCGCCGTTTCTTTGGCAGCGTAGTCGGCCTCCACCGCCACCAGCTCAGGATCATCCGACGGGTAGGTGGTGCCGGACACCACGGAACCGATACTCTGCGCCATCATGGAGCAGGAGGACATGGTGTTGAGCAGCATACAGACCAGCAGGAAGATCGCACCCGCAATCAAAAAGCCCTTTTTGTGGCGCATGACAAACGCGCCCGCTTGCTGGGCTTTCTCCTTGACCGCCTTGGCCGCCATGCCGGTGGCCTCCGCAGTCTTGGCGGTGTTCCCGACAGCTTGACCGGCGCGCTTGGCGGCAGCGTATTCCTTTTTGATGGCCTGTTTCTGCTGCCAGCGGGAGATGGGGTTGCTGGCAAGCTGGGGATTTTCCCGCAGGGACTTCTGATACAAGGCGTTCACATTGGCCTTCTCCAGCTTCTGCTCGGCCTGGGCCGCCTTGCGGTAGGGCTTCAACTTGTGGCTGCGGTAGCCTTCCCGTGCAAGCCTAACGCCGGTCTCGGCAGCCTCCTCGGACTTGTGGGCGCTCTCCACGCCCACATTGTCCTGTTCGGTCTCCCGGATTTCCTTGTGGAGCTTCCCCAGAGCGGCATTGGCGGGGGTATCCCGCACCGCATGGGACAATTTGGAGGGCGGCTTCTTCTTGTCCTCCAGCACCAGCTTGGTGGTCACTTTGCCGGTCTCCGGGTCCACCGTCTTTTGCCGGACCTGCTTTTTGGGGATTTTGGCCTGCGCCTTGTCTGCTTTGGCGGCGGCCTTGTCCGCCTTACGGATGGGCTTCTCCAGAGCCGGGTCAGCCCGTTCCTCGTCCGTAAAGCGCAGGCGCGGTTCCTTATTCAAACCATTCCCCCAACATGAGGGAGGCCGTCATGTAGCGCAGCTCCACATAGACGGCCAGCCCCACAGGGTCACGGGAGGGGTGCTGAAGCAGATGGGCGTAGATCTGCGCCACCACATTGGCCAGCAGCTCGGACTGCCCGCCCTCGAAGATGACGATGGCCGGGACGCCGTTCATGGCGCACCAGATTTCCGTCAGGCGCAGCAGGCCCGCTTCGCCGTCCTCGTTCAGCTCCGCAGCCTGATCCGCCGCCGTGCGGGTCTCGCTGACGGCATCGGCCAGCTCGGTGAGCAGCTGGGTGCGCTCACCCTCCAGGGCATCGTCAAAAAACATCATGGTATTCAGTTCGGTGTTGGGTTTCATGGTCATTCATCCTCCTTTTTCAGTTCCTGGGGTTTGGTGGTCATAATGCGGTACAGCTCGGTGTTCTTGGGGAAATGGTCCACGAAAGGCAGGATCGTGGAGCCATAGAACAGCAGGCCCTCGCCCTCGCTGGAGTGGGTCACATAGGAAAGCTGGTGAGGGGAAATGCCCAGCTGCTTGGCGAGAATCTGCCGGTCCCCGCCCGCCTGGTTGAGCATATACACGAAGTCGGAGTTCTCAAAGATGTTCTCCACCTCGCGGGAAGAAAGCAAGTCTTTGACATTCTGCGTGATGCCGGTGGGGATGCCGCCCCATTTTCTGAACCGCTTCCAAATCTCCACCGTGTAGGCGGCGGTCTGTTCCTCTTTCAGCAGCAGGTGCATCTCGTCGATGTAGTAACGGGTGGATTTGTGGGCAGCACGGTTGATGGTAACGCGGTTCCACACTTGGTCCTGGACCACCAGCATACCGATCTTTTTCAGCTGCTTGCCCAGCTCCTTGATGTCGTAGCAGACGATACGGTTGTTGATGTCCACATTGCTCTGATGGTTAAACACATTGAGGGAGCCGGTCACATAGATTTCCAGCGCCGTGGCGATGTACTGCGCCTCTTTCTCGTCCTGCGCCCGCAGCAGGTTGTAGAGGTCCTCCAGGATGGGCATATTCTCCGGGCGGGGGTCATTGAGATAGTCCTGATACACCAGCCGCACACAGCGGTCAATGATGGTTTTCTGAACCGGCTGCAAGCCCTCTTTGCCGCCTACGATCAGCTCGCACAGAGACAGGATGAAGTCGGACTTGAGAGACAGCGGACTTTCATCGTCCGAGTAGTCCAGGTTCAAATCCATAGGGTTAATGTAATTGCTGCTGGTGGGCGAAATCTTGATGACCTGCCCATGCAGGCGCTCCACCAAGGGCGCGTACTCGGCCTCCGGGTCGCAGATAATGATGTCATCATTGGTGAGCAGGAAACAGTTGGCGATCTCGCGCTTGGCGCTGAAGGACTTGCCGGAACCAGGGGTGCCGAGAATCAGTCCATTGGGGTTTTTCAGCAGCTTGCGGTCCACCATGATGAGGTTGTTGGACAGGGCGTTGATACCGTAGTACAGCGCCTCTTTGCCGTTCTGGAAAAGCTCCTGGGTGGTGAACGGAACAAAGATAGCCGTGGAACTGGTGGTCAGCCCCCGCTGAATCTCGATCTGATTGAGGCCCAAGGGCAGCGCAGACATCAGCCCTTCTTCCTGCTGGAAGTCAAGCCTTGTCAGCTGGCAGTTGTACTTCTGTGCGATGGAACTGGCCTGGAACACATTGTTGCCCAGCTGCCGGGGATTGTCCGCCGTGTTCAGCACCAGGAAGGTCACAAGGAACATTCGCTCGTTTCGGCTCTGCAAATCCTGCAAGAGCTTCTTGGCCTCGGCACCGTAGGTGGCAAGGTCGGAGGGAATGATGTCCATGTCATATCCGGCGCGGACGGCTTTTTTCTGTTCCTCAATTTTGGATTTATCCAGGTCGGTGATTTTCCGCTTGACCGTCTTGATGGCCTTGATCTGATCTACGGACTGGATATGCAGGCTGACGATCAGAGAGCTTTCCATATCCAGAAAATCCGCCAGCATCCGGTCATTCAGCTCCGGGGCGAGGATCTGCAAAAAAGAAACAGCCCCGTATTTTTTACCCATACGGAACTGTTTGCCGGTGCGGAACTCGAAGCCGGACGGCGCGATGAAATCCTTGGTGGACAGACCGGACGGAGCCAGCCAGTCCCATTCAAAGCGGAACGGCACCTGTTCATCCATGTGGAAAATGCCGTGAAGCTGTGCCAGCCGCGCCTTGCCGTCCAGGGTCTCGGCGGCCACGCCCAGGCGTTTGAAGTTGTTGAGAATGTCGGTCTCAATGCGCTCCAGACGGGGCTTGGCGGCCTTGAGGCTGTCGGCGTCGATGCCGAAAGTCAGGTACTTGGTCTTGATAAGACCGTTGTTGCCTCTTGCCAGCTGGTTTTGCAGCATGGTGGTGTACTCCACCCGGATGCTGTCAAAATCATCCCCCTGGAGAGGAATGTTGATGGCGCGGGCAAAGGTCTCCTCAGAGGCTGCCAGGTTCAAAAAGGACAGCTGGAACTGAATGGAGCTGTCGAAGTAGTTGAGGAAATCGCACCAGCCCTCGAAGATCGCTGTCTTGTCCTCGTTCTGCGAGAGCTGATAGTTGATGTCCTGGAATTGGATGGTCTTTGTGTAGCGGCTGCCTGCCACACGGCAGATGCCGTCCGGCCACATCCGTTCATAGGGGATACTGTCCTGAGCCGATTTTTTCTTTTTGTCTGTGCGATTGGCACGGGCAATGGCAGCCTCGATCTGCTTTCTGTCGGCGCGGGACAGCTTTTTCATCTTTTTCTGATTAACCGGCTGCGCGGTCTTTTCGTCTTTTCCGAACAGCCGGTGCAGCCAGCTTTTGATTACCGTGAACAATGTCATACACCTCCTTGTCGAGTTTTTCCTGCCGTTCCAAAACGGCATAGAAGTTGTTGGTCTGATACGGGCGCTCCTTGGGCCGGATGACGGCCACCTTGATGATATTGCCCACGATCTTTTCCAGGGGCTGACCGTGTTTTTCATACATCGCCAGCATGAAGAAGGGCAGCATGACCAGCATCATACACATGGCAGCCACGCTGTTTCCCACAGGCCCCCGGAGCAGGAAGAAAAGCGGTACGCCGATCAGCGCACCGCCGCCGAAGCAGACAAGCTGCCTCTTGGTTAAGTTGAACGCGACCTTGGTTTTGACTTTCGTAAGATCCTTGGGTACAGGTACATAAGCCAAAGGGATTACCTCCTTCCTGGTTAATGTGCATTGAAAACGGATTTTGCGAGGCTGCCGGTCTTAAAGAGCGTAAAGCACAACAGGACCGTATAGCCCACGCAGCTCCAGATGGCCATAATGATGTCGGATTCGGTGGCAATACTCTGCACCAGCACGGCGTAGATCGCCACACAGACGATGATGAGAAATGCCTGGAAGCCCAGGGCGATCAACGAGCGCAGATAGTTCTGGCCCATACCGCCCCATTCCTTGCCCATCATGGTGGCCATAGGGATGGGAGCCACCGAGGTCACAAGGTAAATCTCAATCATACGGCCATAAATCACGATAAAGATACAAATGTAAAGCGCCCACATGGTAATGCCGATAAAGAGCGACTGGAACCACAGGCCGAACAGCGGCCCCAGGTCCATATCCATCAGCCGGGACTCCATATCGGTCATGACAGAGGAGATGTCGATGGAAGCGTCGGAACCGATGATGCCCGCCGCCTGCGCCACCACACTTTGAGCTGCGTCAAACACGCCCATCACGATGTTCCAGGTGTTTGAGACGATGAGGATGGCAGCGGCAGATTTGAACACCCATTTGAAGATCATCCAGGTGTCCACATCATGCAGGTTGTTCTTGTCGGTAATCATCTGAATCAGCTCCAGCGTCATCACGATAGCCAGGATCACGCCAGCAATCGGCACCATGATGGAGTTGGAGAGATTTTGGATCATGCTGAAAATACTCCCGTTCCAGCCCTGAGGGGTCTGGCCCACCTGTGTCGCAATGTCTGCGACCTGCTGGTTCACGCTATCGAACATCCCCGATAAGTTGCTCATAATGCCGCCTACCAACATTTCCTTGAGCCAGTCAGTAAGGGCATCGAGTAAGAAATCCATACGGTGTCAACCTCCTTTCAGCCGCCCCCGCTTGGGGGCAGGGGCGGCAAGGATTTCTTATGACAGCTTAACGACGGGAGCGATCAGACGGTGAACAGGCTGGAGAGCAGGGGTACGAGGACCATGCCGACCACGGCGACGCCAGCGCCAGCCATGAGCTGCTTCATGCCCTGGGACTTTGCTGATGTGCGATAAAGAAGTAATAGAAGTGTAAAAAATTTTGCCGTTCCTATCCGGCACTTGGCCATTGTGTCGGATAGGTCGGGCGTTAGGCTTCGGGCAAGTCAATCTTGCCGACAAAGCTGTAATAAATCTCAATGTCCTGCCTGCGGGTGCCGTTCTCGTCATAGCTGCACTCATGCACGACGATTTTCTCAATCATTTCCCGCAAGAGGGTGGGTGTCAATTCCTCAAAGGCAAGGTGCTTGCGGACAATCCCCATGAATTTCTCGGCGTTAACGGTGGCCGCCTGCGACTTGTCCAGTTCCGCCTGCAATGCGGCGGTGCGGTCTTTCAGTTCCCGCTGCTCCTGCTCATAGTCTGCCGACAGTTCCATGAAACGCTCGTCGCTGATTTTGCCGTTCACATTGTCCTCATACAGCCGCTTGATAATGCGGCTCACTTCGGCAATCCGCTCCTGCGCCTGTTCAAGCTGCTTGGTGGCTGCGGCGGTCTTTCTCTTGCCGCCGATTTCGTTCTGCTGGATCAGCAGCTTTACAAAACGGCTCTCGTGCCTGGCAGCATACTCCGTCACTTGCCGGAGATTGGAGAGGACACCGGCGGTCAGCAGGTCGGTGCGGATAAAGTGCGCCGTACAGTCGCGGGTGCGCTTCTTGTAGCTGCCGCAGATGTAACAGTCCTGCTTGCGGTTCTTGTTCTGATACCGCTGCTGGTACATCACATGGCCGCAGTCGGCGCAGAACAGCATACCGGAGAACAGCCCCACTTCATCATAGCGGTTCGGGCGTCTGCGCTGCTTGCGTAATTCCTGCACGCGCTCCCATGTTTCCCGGTCTATGATAGGCTCATGGTGGTTCTCAAAAATGGCCTGCTTCTCCACGGGGTTCTCTACACTGTGTTTGACCTTGTAAGAGGGCTTTTCCGTCTTGAAGTTTACCAGACAGCCGGTGTACTCCCGGTTTTCGAGGATATGAACGACGGTGTTCGTCGCCCATTTGCACTCATAGCCGGGGTGGTAGCGGCGGGTGCTGCCCGTCCTGCGGTATTCCAGCGTCCCCGGCGTGGGGATTTGCTGCTCCGTAAGCATACGGGCAATCTTGGTCGGGCCGTTCCCCGCAAGGCAAAGCTGGTAAATCTGCTGGACAACCGGCGCGGTTTCCTCGTCAACGATATAGTTCTCGTCCTCGTCCATGAGGTAGCCATACACCGGCTTGCTGGTAACGGGCTTGCCGCTCATGCCTTTTGCTCTTTTAACTGCCTTGATTTTCTTGCTCGTATCTCTCACCAGCCATTCGTTGAACAGATTTCGCAGAGGGGTAAAATCATTGTCCATGCCGCCGTTTGCGCTGTCCACATTGTCGTTGACAGCGATAAAACGCACACCCTTTTGAGGGAACAGCATTTCCGTGTAAAACCCTACCTGCAAGTAGTTTCGCCCTAACCGGCTCATGTCCTTGACGATGACCGTACCCACTTTCCCGGCTTCAATGTCCGCAAGCATGGCTTGAAATCCGGGCCGCTGGAAGTTCGCGCCGGAAAAACCGTCGTCGGTGTACCAGCGCAGATTGGTAAAGCCGTTCTGTTTTGCGTAGGTTTCGAGTATCCTTTTTTGGAAAGAGATTTGTCAAGGGTGTTTTACCATTCAGCAACGAATTAAGGCATAAACAATATCACATTTTTATAATGCTTTTTGACCACAATCAGTCCGGCACTGACTGTGGTCTTTATTTTGAAAATGACATTTTCCCCTTAAATAAAGGAATCAATCGTCGTTGCGTTTTTCGTCAATATCTGCCATAATAAAAAGGAGTGTAAATAAAAGAAAAAGGGGGGAATTGCCATGCCGCAAACACCGTTTCATGCCTATTACAAGGCCCGGCTTTTGGAACAACTGCCGGAAGCAGAACAGTTTATTCCGGTCTTTGCATCATCGGACATTGAAATCTATCCGTTCCAAATTGCAGCGGCCAGCTTTGCCCTGCGTTCCCCCTATCAGAAAGGTGCTGTCCTGTGCGATGAAGCCGGTATGGGCAAGAGCCACGAGGCCATGCTGGTCATCAATCAAAAGTGGCTGGAGGGATGCAGCCGGATTCTGCTGGTTATTCCCAATGCCGACCTGCTGCACCAGTGGACGGAAATGCTGGATCGATTCTATACCGTTCCCTATGTGGTTTTGACCAGCCGCAAAGAATGGCAGGCCCACAGCGCCCCCGACCATCCCAACGCCTTTATCCAGGATGCCATAGTCGTAACCACCTACGACTTTGCCGCCGACAACGAGGAGGCTGCAAAGGTGGTCAACTGGGACTTGACGGTATTTGAAGAGGCTAACGCCCTGTCCCCGGTCTACCAGGAGGACAACAAGCAGGCCAAGGCCCTCAAGCGGATCGCCGGTGATTCTTTCAAGCTGCTGCTGACCGGCACTCCCATTGAAAAGAACATCATGGACTTATACGGTCTGATCTGGTTCATCGACGAAACGCTGCTGCCGGGAGAAAAAGAGTTTCTGGCCCGGTATCTGCGCCGACCAGAGAACTACCCGGAACTCAGCGAACAGGTCAGCCGCTATTGTTTCCGTACCCTCCGTTCCCAGGCCAAGCACTACGCCAAGGTGACGGAACGTGTGCTGCTGACCGTGGAGTACACCCCCGGCAAGGCAGAGCGGCAGCTCTATGAGCTGCTGTACGCCTACATCAACCAGACGGAAAAGAGAGCCTTTCCCGAAATGAACCAATATGACCTGGCTCTGCGGTTACTTGGCCTGTTGGGTTCCTCTACGGCGGCAATTTTGCAAACCATCAAAGGTATCGTCAAGCGGCTCCAGGGGCTGGAAAACGCAGCGGACGAACTAAGCCAATGGCAAGAGATTCAAACCGTAGCCGAAAGCATTCCCCAGGATGCCAAGGCCGGTGAGCTGCTGACCGTTCTCAAACAGGGATTTTCCCTTATGAAGAAAACGGGAGCCAAACAGAAAGCGGTTATCTTCACCGAGAGCGTGGAAACCCAGAAGATGCTCCAGAATCTTCTTTCTGGCCGGTACCGCACTCTGGCCTACAACGGCAGCGCCGATTACTCCGTGATCCACCAGTTCAAGGAGGATGGCGAGGTGCTGATTTCTACCGATAACGGTGCCAAGGGCTTCAATCTGGAGGAGGCTGCTTTCATCATCCACTACGACTTGCTGTACAACACCTTAAAGCTGGAGCAGCGTATCGACCGCTGCCACCGGCTGGGTCAGGAAAACGATGTGCTGTCAGTGGCCTTCATCGACAAGAACAACTTTGCCGATGTTCGCAAGCTGGAGCTGGTCAACAAGCGGATGCTGGTGACAGACGGTGTCTTTGGTATTACCGATGACGTGCTGGGCGGTTTTACAGATGATGTAAAAGCAGCCTTTCCGGTCATTGCCCAGCGGTTGCGGCCCAGGGCGCAGATTGAGCAGGCATACCGCCACACCCTGAGTACCCACGAGGAAGATAACCGGCAGACCGTCTCCGCAGCGGAGGATATTCTGTTTACCACCTTCACCAAGGAACTGGCCGACAAGGTGAAGATCAATCCCAAGTATGTGAATCGCCGTGGACAGGAGCTGAACAACGACCTCTGGGAAATTACCAAATGGTTTTTTACTCGTTATAATGAAAAGAACGATGATTGCCGTTTTGTGATTGACGAATTCAACCGTACGATCACGGCCACGGAGTACCGGGAACTGCCGGTGCTGTTCTACTACTGGACGGGGAGCCGGAACCGGCCCTATCGCAGCCAGAAGATGTACGGCATGGCAAAAGACTTCAAACCCAAGGCCGGACAGATTACCCTGTCCAGTATCATAGGCCGTGGGATTCTCCACGAGCTGGAGTGTGCCAACGAGGGAGTGCTGACCATCCCGACGGTGCAGGCGCCGTGCCAGATAGCCCTTTATACTGTCACCCTGGTTTCAGGCTCCAGCCGCACAGAACACGCCGTACTGTGCGGTTTGACGGATAGCGGCAAGGCCCTGGACGATGCAGCTTGCCGCAGCATCTTTGACTTGCCGGTGGAGAGCAGCACGGAGGATGAGCGGAGATCCCCCCACTGGTTAAAAGGAACCAGCCGCCCCCACCCGCTGGATCGGCTGGTGCCGAGTGATAAGATGATGGCGGAGCAACTGGAGCGCCTTTCGCCTGCCCAGGCCGAGGAAATGGAGCGGATGAAGCAGCAAGTGTCCGCTGATAAGGCGGCATTGAGCCGAGAACTGAACACCCTGGACAGCCAGGTACAGCAGGCGCAAGCGGAGCTGGAGGCCGTCACCGGCGACCGGCTGAAACGTCTGGCTGCACAGAAGAAAATCAACCAGCTTCGGCAGGAATATATGAAGCACCAGGAGAGCCAGTTCTTTGACGCCATGCGGCTGGATATGGAGCTGGAAGAAAAAATGAAATCTTTTGCCGACAAAGAAAAGCTGACGGCAAGGGTGCAGAGAGAATTTGTGGTGGTGATTGATAAGAATGCGAAAGAAAATAACTGATTTTTACAACAAATATTCGGTTGCTTTTAATATAATCAGTTTTCTTGTGGCTATCGGAAGCATCTGCCTTACAATCTGGATTTCCAAACAGCCTGTGACACTTCCGCAGAAAGAGCTTAGTTGTATAACGACAAATAGCAAAAGTCTTGTACTGATGCTGGGAAACGATAGTAACTTGAAATTATTGTACGGAGAACGTGAGGTTTCAAAACCGTGCATAACTTCGATTGTAATTCAAAATACTGGAGCTTACCCAATAACAAATAGTGACTTTTTGCGGCCATTTATTATTGCTTTTGGGGAAACAGACGAGATATTATCGGTTAATATAGGCGATTGCTCCAATCAGTATATCAGGGAAGAAGTCGTCGAAAATAGTAGTTTTAGCAATCAGAAACTGACCATTGATAATTTTTTGCTTAATCCAGGAGAAATGTTTACGGTTGATATAATAAGTGATGGAGGTATCCCTCTTATTAACTTCGATTATCGCTTAGAGGGGATCAGCGAGTTAAATTTAATCAATAATCCCTCTAATCAGATCATTCTTACACGTAAAGAAAATCCTGTGAGTATTTTGCCGTTTTTAGTTCTACTGTGCTTGATTGTAGTAGCTGTAATTATCGTAATGGTAATTGTTATGAAGAAACTAAATAAGCGGGATGCAGCAATGTTTGACCGTTTAGAGGCAGCAATAAGGAAAGAAATGCAAGAGGAGAATCAGCATGAACAATCTGATTGATGGTTTATCCATGAACATAGAACAAACCAACCTGGACAAGCTGCGCTCGGTGTTCCCGGAGTGCGTCAGCGAGGGCAAGCTGGACATTGACAAGCTGCTTTCTCTGTGCGGCGAGTACATCGACAACGATTTTGAGAAGTACAAGTTTGAGTGGAAGGGCAAAGCGGACTGCCTGCGGCTGGCCCAGAAGCGTTCCACCGGCACTCTGCGTCCCTGTCCAGAGGAAAGCGTAGATTGGGACACCACCCAAAACCTTTACATCGAGGGTGACAACCTGGAGGTCTTGAAGCTGCTGCAAACGGCTTATTACCGCAAGGTGAAGATGATTTACATCGACCCGCCTTACAATACCGGCAACGATTTTGTCTATGCCGATGATTTTGCCGATCCCATGGCACGGTACAAGGAAGTAACCCAGCAGACCACCAAGAGCAACCCGGAAACCATGGGCCGCTACCACACCAACTGGCTCAATATGATGTACCCCCGTCTGAGGCTGGCGGCAAATCTCCTGCGGGATGATGGTGTGATTTTTATCTCTATTGATGATGTTGAGATAGATAATCTTAAAAAACTATGCAACGAGATTTTTGGTGAAGAAAATTTTGTGGCGCAGTTTATATGGCAGAGTAGGCAGAACAAAGATAATCGAAACATTACCGGTGTTTCAATAGACCACGAGTATGTAGTGTGTTATACAAAGCAATTCGGACACCGGGTATTCCGTGGAACCGACAGAAAAACAGAACAATATAAGAATCCTGACAATGACCCCCGTGGCCCTTGGACAAGTGCTAACATGGTAGGACTTGCTACTGCCGATGCTCGTCCGAATTTGCACTATGATTTAATCAATCCGGCAGATGGAAGAAACTACGGATGCCCCGAAAAAGGCTGGCGATATGATCGAAATACCATGAATCGGCTCATTCAAGAGGGCAGGATTATTTGGCCCGACAACCCAGATGGGCGGCCGCGCAAAAAATCATTTTTGAACGAGCTGTCAGACAATCTTCCTGGTTTTTCATCTGTTTTCAGCACTGGCGTTTATACAAATACTGCAACCAAGGAAATTGGAGGATTGTTTAATAAGTATTTATTTGATTTTCCAAAGCCAGTCGAGGTTATTAAGCAATTAGTTTCCCAAGTGTCTAACACGGATGACATCATCCTTGACTTCTTCTCCGGTTCTGCTACTACCGCCCATGCAGTGATGCAGCTCAACGCTGAGGACGGTGGAAATCGGCGCTTTATTCTGGTACAGCTTCCCGAACTGTGCGACGAAAAGAGCGAGGCATACAAGACCGGGTACAAGAATATCTGCGAGATCGGTAAGGAGCGAATCCGGCGGGCTGGTAAAATGCTAAAAGATGCGCTTGAAAGTTCCGGTTTGTTTGTTCGTGCAATGAAACGCCATCAAGATCAGCATGATTCACTTGAAGGATTTGCTTATGCGGAGTGGGAAGAAAGTCCAGAGGTAATCAATGCAAAAAAAGAAATGGCAGCAAAACTGGATGTGGGCTTCCGTGTTTTCAAGCTGGACACCTCCAATCTGGAAACCTGGGACGCCACCCCCATTGAGGACGAGCAGCTCGACCTGCTGTATCGGCGGATGAACAGCATGATTCATCGGGTGAAGCCGGAGCGCACCGACCTGGATATGATTTATGAAATCATGCTCAAACTGGGTGTGCCGCTGACCTACTCCGTGACACCGTTCTCCATCAATAACAAGACTGTCTATGGCGTGGGCGATGACTGCCTGCTGCTGGTCTGTCTGGCCGAGGATGTGCAGCCCGAGGACGTGGAGCAGATGACCGAATATGCCCCGGCAAAAATCATCATCTCCCGTGACAGCTTTGCTGACGATACCGCTATGGCTAATGCCTACTATATCCTGCGGGATCATGGGATTGAGCTGAAACTGGTGTGAGAAAGATATGAATAACACTCTAAAATGGTTTCATGTAATCACAAAAACCATTGTACATTGCTTACTTGGAACAATCGAATACATTGGTATTCCATTTTTACTTGCTTGTCTTTCTACATTCATTTCCCCTATCTCCAGCGGTAATACTTTGTGGCTTTGGATTGAGCGGATTGCTTTTTGCTTTACGATATACGAAGTAATTATTGTTGGTGTGCGAAAAATGCAGATTGACATACGCAAAGATGCACTATTAGCACTAAAAACCGCCTACGAACGAGCAGCCCTGTATTGTGAAACAGGAAATCAAGACATATATCGGAACTTAACTTCAAAAATAGATCAGGTGCTTGACAATGGGATACTAAATCAACTTGATGTTGTGCAGAGCTATAAAAATCTCAAGCTCTACATGGACAGCAAAAATATTGTTGGAATCAAATATGAGATTATCAATATTCAGCACTCCATTGAAGCAGATAATCTCTTATGGAACTATACCCTGTTCCTGCGGTTATTTAAGAGGTGAACAGGCATGAAACTGAAATTCAAGAATCAAGCCTTCCAAATGGATGCAGTCAACGCTGTGGTGGATTTGTTTGCCGGCCAGGAGAAAACACGGAGCACCTTCTCCGTCATGGAGGAAGCCCAGACCAATTTCTTAAATGAGCTGGGCCAGGGCAATGCTCTCTACATTGACCAGGAAACATTGACCGCCAATATGCACACCGTCCAGAAGCGGAATAACCTGCCCCTGACCCCCACAGCGGAAGGCTGCCAGTTCTGTATTGAGATGGAAACTGGCACCGGCAAGACCTACGTCTACACCAAGACCATCTTTGAGCTGAACCGCAAGTACGGATTCACCAAGTTTGTTATCGTGGTGCCGTCGGTGGCCATCCGGGAGGGCGTCTACAAATCCTTTCAGGTCACGCAGGAGCATTTCGGCCTGCAATACGACAACGTGCCATGCCGGTACTTCATCTACAACTCTGCCAAGCTGTCCGACGTGCGGCAATTTGCCACCAGTTCCAATATCGAAGTGATGATTATTAACATCGACGCTTTCAAGAAAGCGGAGAACATCATCAATCAAGCGCAGGATCGGCTCAACGGTGAAACGGCTATGGGCTTTATTCAGAACACACACCCTATCGTTATCATCGATGAACCCCAGAGCGTAGACAACACCCCCAAGGCCAAGGAAGCCATTGCCACGCTCAATCCCCTGTGTGTGCTGCGGTACTCCGCCACCCACCGAGAAAAAATCAATCTGCTTTACCGCCTGACTCCGGTAGACGCCTACCAGATGGGGCTGGTCAAGCAGATCGCCGTATCCTCCAATCAGGTTGCCGGTGGCTTCAATCAAGCCTATGTGCGGCTGCTTTCCGTCAGCAACGACAAGGGCTTTAAGGCCAGAGTGGAACTGGATGTGAAGGGCAAGACCGGAGCCGTGACCCGCAAGGCCATGACTGTCAAGCCGGGCGACGATTTATTCCTGCTGTCCGGCGGGCGGGAACTGTACGAAGGCTACACCGTTACCGGAATTGACTGCACTCCCGATTTTGAACATATCGAGTTTGGCAATACCCAGGAGGTCAAGCTGGGCAAGGCCATTGGAGACGTGGACGAGAACATCGTCAAGAAGGCGCAAATCCGGCGCACCATCGAAACCCACCTTGACAAAGAGCTGCGGTATCTGGACAAGGGGATCAAGGTACTGTCCCTGTTCTTCATCGATAAGGTGGACAAGTACCGCCACGAGGACGGCACACCCGGCATCTACGCCACTATGTTTGAGGAGTGCTATCAGGAGCTGATCGCAAAGCCCAAGTATGCGCTCCTCCGAGAGCGATTCACCACAGATGTGAGCAAGGTACATAACGGCTACTTCTCTCAGGACAAGAAAGGACGCCTGAAGGACACCAAGGGCGACACCCAGGCCGACGATGACACCTACAACACCATCATGCGGGACAAGGAGTGGCTTCTCAGCTTTGAGTGTCCGCTGCGGTTTATTTTCTCCCACTCGGCGCTGCGGGAAGGCTGGGACAACCCCAACGTGTTTCAGGTCTGCACCCTGATCGAGCAGAAGTCCACCTTTACCTGCCGCCAGAAGGTGGGCCGTGGCCTGCGCCTGTGCGTGAACCAGGACGGTGAACGCATCGAGGACAAGAATATCAATGTCCTTCACGTCATGGCCAACGAGAGCTTTTCCGAGTTTGCTTCCACCCTCCAGAAAGAGATCGAGGACGAAACTGGCGTCAAGTTTGGTGTACTCCAGCTCAGTTTGTTTGCTGGGATGACCTATCAGGAAGAAGTTACCCGTGAGCATACGATTGACAGAGAAGAGGCCCACGAGCTGGTAAAAACCTGGATGGACGACGGCTCCATTGACAAATGGATGGCCGACCCCGAAATGACGGCAGCGGAAGAAAAAATTACAGCGGAATTGGAATCAGGGAAAATCACCGAACCGCCCAGCCCCGTAACGGAAGTCATGCGCCAAATTAAAAACGGTGCGACCGCTGAACAGGCAGCAGAGGCAATTATTGGAATCACCAGTACAATCACTACCGTAGAGGAACATACCGTCACCCACGAGGAAGCTACGGAGCTGCTGGAGCATTTTGAGCAGAAGGGGTATATCACCAGCACCGGTAAGGTCAAGGATACCATGAAGAACGCTTTGAAGAACGGAACCCTTGACCTGCCGAAAAAATATGAAGCTGCCAGAGAGCGTTTTGAGCAGATTATCGCCAATGCCGACCGGAAGCCCCCGGTGCGGGATGCCTCCCGTGATGTGGTGGTACGGCTCAACAAACAGGTCATGCTCTCCCCGGAGTTCCTGGAGCTGTGGAGCAAGATCAAGCAGAAAACCGCCTACCGGGTGAGCATTGACACAGAGCAGCTGGTGAAGAACTGCGTCAAAGCCTTTCAGGAAATGCCCCATATCCCCAAAACCCGTCTGGTGTCCCAGACTGCCGATATTCACATCCAGCAGTCCGGGATCAGCCACATGGAACGGGAAATGCGGACGATGGAGATTGCCAACGATTATCAGGCCCTGCCGGACATCATCACCGCCATCAGCGATGAAACGCTGTTGACCCCGGCTACCGTCAATCGGATTCTGGTAGAGAGCGGACGGTGTGGCGATTTCCTCAACAATCCGGAGGCATTTCTGGAGCAAGCCGTAGAGCTAATCCGCAGCCACCGCCACGCCTTGGCTATCGACGGTATCCGTTATGTGAAGCTGGATGGCCAGGAATATTATGTGCAGGAAATCTTCGACACCACGGAGTTGCTTGCTAACCTGGATCGAAACGCCGTAAAGGTGGAACACAGCGTCTATGACTATGTGGTTTACGACAGCTCCACGGTAGAGAAGCCGGTGGCGGTGGCCCTGGACAACGACCCGGATGTGAAGATGTTCTTCAAGATTCCCAGCCGCTTCAAAATTGAAACCCCCATTGGCACGTACAACCCCGACTGGGCTGTGTATCTGAATAAGAACGGTGAGGAAAAGCTGTACTTCGTCCTGGAAACCAAGGGTGACACCAGCTTTATGCACCTGAAAACCAGTGAGCAGCTAAAAATCCACTGCGGCAAGGAGCATTTCAAAGCACTGGACGCAGGTGTGGAGCTGGAGACTGCAACCAGTTGGACGGAGCTGCGCAAGCGCATTTGACAGAGATAGAAAGAGCTTTTTATCTCACATCTCGTCCTTGATTCTTGCGCTTTCCCTTGTTGGAAATCTGCTGCTCCTTCTGCGTCTGGCGCACCATTCTCCGCACGGCCAGCCGCTCTGCATCCTCGTCCAGCATCCGGGACACCGCCTTTTTACTGTCAAACATCAGAAGTGGGCTGTACTTCTCAACGTAAACCTGCTGTGCCTGGTTCTCCGCTTCCTGTTCTTTGCCGGGGCGGATGGCCTGTCTTGCTTCATACAGCTGCACTGGGTCGAAGCCCTGGGCCTGCTCCCGAAGCCCGGCATACTCGTTCAGGGCAGCGTCCAACTCGGCGGAATATTTCTGTTCCTGTTCTTCCAGCCGTTTCAGGCTCTGCTCCATGGCAGCGATGTCTTTAGGAAATTTATCGGCGGCATCTTCCTCGGTATATGCCAGCGACGCCAGAAGCAGATTTTTCTCAGAACGCAATTCTTCCAAATCCTCTGTCAGTGCCGCAATTTTTGCGGCCAGCTCCCGGTGTCGGAATACATGGACAGCAGAGAGCGCCTTTTTCTCGGTAAGCAGGCTGCGGCGCTCCTTCGTCTTATCTCGGATGTCCTTTGCCAGCTGATTGTACTGTGTGAGGGCAGGGCGCAGCGTATTCAGCGAAGTGTTCAGGCGTTCCTTGCCCTTGCGGAGATACCCCAGCTGATAGCAGAACAGCAGCAGATTTTTACGCAGATTCTCCATGGCCTCGGCAAGTGCCGGGAGGGTATTTTTGACTGCCTGGGCCAGCTTTTTGACCTGTCCCCTCAGCTCCCGGAGCAGGGCATTGTCGGTCTTGATCTGCCGGTTCAGCTCGCACCGGTCAGAGATGATACCCTTTTTTTTCATGGCTCTGGCAACCACACCCTCATGGACCGTGGGCCGCTCCAGCAGACCACGCTCGGCATGGCTGCGGTGGTCGATGCGTTCCTCATGTCCGGTGCGCTCCAGATGGCGGTTTGCCACATCTGCCCATGCAGCCCGCCACAGAACAAGTTGCTCATCGCTGTTCCAGCGTTCCGTGATGGGATTCTGTCTGCCATATTTGGTACTTTTGGGATACTTGGATACCCGTTCATAATCCTGCGCCTGCGCTGCGGACGGGGCCATATACACCTTCTTTTTGCCCACTTTGTACTGGTACTGTTTTTCCCAGCCGTCGGCCTGCGCCTGTTTGAACTCAGCGGCGGTAAAGCCCCGTTCCTCGCCGTCTTTGACACAGAGATATTCTTTCTCAGTCTTGTACTGCCATTTTCCCTTTTCATCCAGCGGGCGCACCGTCAGCAGGATATGGGCATGGGGATTGTGTCCGGGAGGATACGGGTCATGGATGGCAGCATCGGCGCACATTCCGTCTGCCACAAATTGCTCCTTGATGAAATCTTGCAGGAGCTGGATTTGTTCCTCCCGGCTCAGTTCTATGGGCAGCGCCGCCACAAATTCACGGGCGAGGCGACTGTCCTTTGCTGTTTCGGTTTCCTCCACGGCGTTCCACAGGGTTTCCCGATCCTGCCACTCTGCGGGGGCCGTGGCTGGCAGAAAAACCTGCCGCCACCCAAGGCCCTGTTTGCGGGTGTAGTCGTGCTGCACCCCGTCATACTCGTTGAGCATCCGGGAACAGCTCAGATAGGCCGCAGCAGCCACAGCGGAGCGCCCGGCTCCACGGCTGACCATCTTGGCCTCCAAATGATAAATCGCCATAAATCACCTTGTCCTTTCTGAAAGGGGTGCCCCGAAACAGGGCACCCTTGTTTTCGCTCAGTGCGTCGTGAAATACGACGCACCACCAGCAGGGGCGGAACGATTCGTTCCACCCCTGTATCTGTGTCAAGCTGCCGGTGGCAGGTTGACACAGGCAGACGGCGGGATGGGGTGGCAATATACCACCCCATGAACAGGGGCTTCCAAAACGGAAACCCCTGCGTCGACTGCATGGGCAAGGCTGGCAGTTTGGCAGAAATGCAGCCTTGTCCAGCGGCTCCCGCAGGAGCCGCAATCCCCCTCGGAGAGCGCACGTGCCCGACCAACGGGAGGGCTACCACCGCCTGCTTTAGCAGGTGGTGAGTAAGTGCGCCCTTCGGGATAAAAAAGAGGAAGGTCCCCGGTTTCCCGGAGACCTCCCAGCAGTTTTCAATCGTGTCCTGCCAGCTTTCGCCGCAGGTACTCTTCCAGATTATCAAGCCCTACCGCCTGTACTTCCGGCAGTACTTTTTCCAGTACAGCGCCCTCCTGAATGAGCCGTCTTGTCCGGGCTTTTCGCTCCTTCACCCGGTCCCGTGCCTGGGCTTCCTCCAAGCGGTGCTTTGCCTGCAACAGTTTCTTTTCTTCACTTGTCATGGGATTACCTCCGTTTCTGCCAGATCAGGTCATAGCCCAGCACATCGGCCAGTTCCACAACCTCCTTGTAGCGGATGGATTCCCGCTGGAGCTTGGCCGACAGGTTGGAAACGCTGTCCGACCAGTCGTATTCCTCATGGAGCCGGTCAACTACCTCCTGCATGGTGTATCCCGCCCGGACGATCTGTGCCTTAATCTCATTGCGTACCGTCATCATCAAAAATCCTCCTAAATTTTCTTGATAAAAAAGCGAAGTCGGCACGCCTTCTGGCATAACCGCTTCGCTGTGTGGTGAAAAATCTCCTTGTCACCAAATCCGTTCAGAATTGCCGGTGTGATGTCCTGCCCATAAGCCGCACCTTCCGACTTTTCCGTTACGTGTGACTTGGCTTGAAACCGTGCATTTCCCCATGATTCCATGCACCCGGTTCACCGGGGCGAGAAGCACGGTTTCGCAAAATGATTTCTTCCAATAGGCAAATACTTTTCGATTTCCACTTGCCTTGATTTAACATGGGATTTGACCGGTGATTCTGACTGACATAGCCGCTGAATTGCTATAAAAGGGAGAACAACGGTCAATCAAAGCGTACGTACGTACATGGATCAGCGCCGCCATTCCTCCGGCACATCTTCCGGTACGTACGTACGCATCGAATCACCGGAAAACACTGATATATGATTTCTCACCAGTACCTCAATCCCCAGAAATCCACGCACCCGCCGTCCGGCTGCGTTGGTCACATTGTTGCAGTATTCCAGATTGTAGCGGCTCTGGCAGGCGATCAGGGCTTCGCTGAAGCTGCGTGGCTTCAGGGCAGGCAGGTTGTTTTCGGTGCAGTAAATCTGGTATGCCTCGTACAGTTCTTTGGAGCTGGCAGATAGATCGGCTTTCAGGCGAACATACCCGTCAGAATCCAGAAAATCATAGACATTGTTGTTGTCCCGTTTGACTGCTTCCCGGTTGTTTTTGGTGCGCTGGCTCTCGGTGAACTTGAAGTTGTTTGCGGCCAGCCGCTGCAATCCCTCAAAAGCCCACAGCAGAATACCCTCCACCTCGGCTTTCATCTTCTCGGCAAGGTCAGGATCATCCACACGGCCAGCCGGTTTTTCTTTCGTGGTCAGCACCAGCTGGCGGCGATAAAATCCGTCGCTCCGGTCAAACAGCGCCTGCAAATCTCCGTTGGAGAAGGCCAGCAGCCGGGCGCACATCCATCCCTGATAGCTCTGCTTGCCCTTGCGCTCCAAATCCATCTTGCCCTGGGCAGTGACGATGGATTTCACATAGTTGGTCTGGCGCAGGGCCTCCATTCGCATATCGTCATCCACGCACAGGAGGATATGTTCCAAATCGGCACGGGCAAACCGGTTCTCGGATATTTTCCCGATGCTGCCATCCTTCATGTTGGAACCGAACAAAGTTCCCAGCACAGCGCCGATCTGCGACTTTCCTTCGCCACCGCTGCCCTTAATGACCATCATCCGCTGCCCCTTGTTGCTGGGAATAAGGCAGTAGCCGATATATTCCTGCAAGGTGGGGATGTCCTCCGGGTAGAGCAGACCATCCAGAAATTGCAGCCAGAGAACAGGTTTTGGGGCGTTGGGCTTGTAGGACACGGGGAAACGGTTGCGGACGATTTTCGGCTTTCCTTTCGCAAAAGTTCCGTCCAGAAAAAGCGTGCCGTTGGAAAGATGAATCCGATCCGGCTCCGGGGGAAAATCCTCTACCAGCGCCGCCAGTTTCATCAGCTCCACAATGTTGCTGATTTTGCGGGGAATGTTGCTGACCGCACAGCATTTCAGCTCCTCAAAAATTTCTCCTCGCAGGGGTAGTTCGTCTGTCACACGGCCTTCGGGCGTGAAAAAAGCCCCGTTTGTGAAGATGATCTTGTGCGTCTGCAAGAACTCCTCACAAAACAGGGCTTCGTTGATGCTTTTGTCATCGAACCAGACGGGCATCCCGTCAAGCTGCGTTTTGTTTTTCATAGGCACCGTCCTCCTTTTTCAGCCTGTCCAGCCGTTCCTCCAAACCGGCAATCAGGTCATCCTTGTTCAGCATTTCCACGATTTTCACCCGCTGTTCCAGTTCGGCGGCAATGAGCAAATCCGCCAGATACTCCACATAGTCCAGCATCTGGCAGGCTTCCACAAACCGGTCATCCAGAACATCTTCCGGTGTCTTGGGTGCGTACTGCACCTTCCAGCTTTCCAGAAGATGCAGATAATCACACAGCACCCGCAGACAGCGCACTTCTTCCTGCCGGTATGCTTTCAGCAGAGGACGCTCCGGTTTTGGTAAGGCGATTGCCGCCGGGGGCTTGTCCGGGTCAATCCCGAAATCCTGTGCCAGTTTCTGCGCTGCTTCGTAACTGTTCAGGCCAAACAGCCTTGCCACAAAGTCAATCACATCGCCGGTGGCTCCGCAGCCGAAACAGTAAAAATACCGTTCGTTCAGCTTCATGCTGGGGTGTTGGTCCTCATGGAACGGACAACTGCACATCCCATTTCGGTTGACTTGCAGCCCATAGTGTTTCGCTGCATCCGGCACACAAATATTCTGTTTTACCAGTTCAAAGAGTGTCATGAAAATCCCTCCGTTTCAGGGCATAAAAAAAGCGGCCTGCCCGGTTTGTTGGGGCAGGCCGCAGTCTTTATGCAGTTTGTGATGTTTCCGTTTCTTTGGCTTTCCGCTTTTCCTTCCGGTAGAACTTCTCCCGGCAGGCGGGTTTGCAAAATTTAGCGTTGGGGCGGACAGACTGGAACGGCTCTCCGCAGCACTGGCATACCAGCTGGTACGGTTCACCCGGAACGATCAGCCCCTCGGCAATCTTCTGTTTGCGCTCCTTCTGGCGCAGATACTTTTCATGGTCACGGATGCGCTTCTGGCGGCGCTTTTCCTCCGCAGCCAGTTCTTCCTCGGTAGGTTCGGGCATGGGCACTTCAAACTTCCCGATGAAATTCAGATAAATCTCAATTTCCTGCACCCGCTCCCCGGTGCTTCTGTCCGGGGCATGAACCAGAATTTTCTCCACAAATTCATGGATCATAGGGGCGGTCAGCTCGGTGAAATCCGTATATTTCTGTGCCAGCGCCAGAAAGTGGCTGGCACGGTCGGTATCCTCGTGAAATTGGTCCAACTGTGCCTGCTCGGATGCAAGCAGCTGTTCCAGCTCCGCCTGTTCCTTTTCATATTCGGCACACAGCAGCTCGAACCGTTTTTCCTCCAACTTGCCCATGGCATAGGTTTCGTATAGCTTTTTAATCAGCACATCCAGCTCGGCGCTGCGCTTGCGCTCCTTGGCGACCTTGCGTTTCAGCTCCTTGGCCGCTTCCTGCTGGCGAACCTGTGAAATGCTGCGAACTTTCTGAATAAACTCTTCCTTGTTCTGGATGGCATAGCTGGCGGTAGTGCGGATGGTTTCCAGAATCAGAGCGTTCAGGGCTTTGGTGCTAACGGTGTGGGAAAAACACATCTGGGTTTCCCGCTCAAAGGTCAGGGTGTAGGTGGAGCAGTTATAAAAGTCGGTTCCATACTCCCGCCCGTCCTTTTTGCGTTTGCCCCGGTGGTTATACATCTTGGCTCCGCAGTCGGCACAGAACACAAGGCCGGTCAGGGGATTGGCAACGCCGGTGGTATCTGTCCGGCGCACCGTCCGTTTCACCTGCTGGGCGAGCTGCCAGGTTTCCGGGTCAACGATGGCCTCGTGGGTGTTCTCAAAAATCAGCCAGTCGGACGGGTCATTTTTTACCCGCTTATCCCGGTAGGACTTTTTGGAGGAACGGAAATTCACGGTGTGCCCCATATACTCCGGCTTGGTCAGCATAGAACTGACCGTGAAGCCGTACCAGTCATAGGGGCGGCTGGTGTCCACGGTGTTCTTACGGCTGCCTCTGCCGTTGCGAGCCAGATAATAGGCGGGGCACTCCACCTTTTCCTGTGTGAGTATCTTGGCAATCTCATGGGGGCCGTGCCCCTCCACCGCAAGCCGGAAGATCCGCCGCACCACGGCGGCGGCTTCCTCGTCCACCAGCCAGTAGTCCTTGTCCTCTGGGTCTTTTTTGTAGCCATAGATGGCGTTGTTGGTGGTTGGCTTGCCCGCCTTGCCCTTGACACGGTATGCTGCCGAAACCTTTTTGGACTGGTCACGCAGATACCATTCATTCATGATATTGAGAAAGGGCGCAAACTCGCCGCTGTCCTGTTCCTCGCTGTCGATGTTATTGGCGACAGCAACAAAATGAACCCCATTCTGCCGGAACATTACCTCGGTGTAAAAGCCGGTTTGCAGGTAGTTTCTGCCGATCCGACTTAGGTCCTTACACAGCAGATGGGCCACCTTGCCCGCCTCGATGTCCGCCACAAGGCGCTTCCATGCAGGACGGTCAAAGTTGCCACCGGACCACCCATCGTCTGTGTAGTGGACGATATTGGTGTAGCCCCGCTGTGCTGCATAGCTTTCGAGATAACGTTTCTGGTTCAGAATGGAGTTCGAGTCACCCGTGAGGTCATCGTCACGGGACAGGCGCTCATAGAGCGCAGTGATTTTTTCTTCCGTCTGTCTGTTTGCCATATCAGGCGCTCCTTTCAGACGGACGGCTCATTTGTGGCAGTTCCATTATACCACATTCCGGCTGGTTTGCCAGCCCGTCATTGCGGATCAGCCGCAGAATTTTATCTTCCATCGTTTCCTCGGCGGTTTCGCTGAGGTAGACACGAACTTTATAGGTGGTGTTGCCAATGTGCCGGGTCAGAAACACGGCGTTTTTATCTGCCATAGAACCTCTCTTTCTTGCGCTTTCGGCGCATCCGGTGTATACTGTTGTTATAGTTCCGTTGCCTGTAACCTGCGATTGTGTTACTTCTTTTTTGTGTCATGCCTGAACATGGCGAAATCCCCCTTTCTCCTGCGTGAACGAGCCGATGTAACCCAAGTAACTTGTTTTCAGATTACTCTTTCACTAATAGGAGAAATCCGGGGTGCAAAACGGAACCATTTTTGAAAAATCGAAAAATATTTTTTTGAAAAGAGGTGGGGGCATGGCGTATCTGTCTGATGACGAGCTTCTGGATACCGAGGGTGGCTTCACCGGATGGGACGCTGGGGCGGAAGAAACGCTGGAACAGGCGCTTGCGGAAGAACGTCTGGCCGAGCTGGAAAGTGAGCTGGAGCAGGACGAGCATCCCATCGACTATGAAGCAGAGCTGGAGGACGAGGAAGAAGAAGCTGCCCCGGTCAGTGATAAACGGCTGAAACGGGAGATGCGGGCCGAGGCCATACGGCGGCTGGAGGAAGCAGCCCGCACCGAAAAGGATTTCCGGGCCGTGGTGGAGGAATGGAACAAGCTGGACCGGAACCGGGAGCGCCGGGAACGGGACCATGAAAACCTCCGTGGGGATGTGCCGCTGGAATATCAGGCGGTGCCGGAACCGAAACTCATTCCCCGATGGATGAACAACCCCACATACCGGCAGCTGATGGCCGGGAACTTTCTGGACATCCTGTTTGACTGCCCCTATGAGATGCACAACCTGACCGCCGACGCCTTTGTTTCCCGCATGGTGGAAGAACTGAGTGAGGAACATAAGGAAGTTTTGTATTTTCTCTCTTTGCGGCTGTACAGCACCACCCGGCTTGCCGCTGTGCGTGGGCAGTCTGACCGCAACATCCGCAAGCTGCGGAAAACCATCCACAAGAAATTGCAGCGCCAGATGTATGACCATCTGTGCGGCAAGCAGGAGCATGGTAGCAGCTTGACCTTGCGGGAACGCCAGTTTTTGGAGGAATACTCGAAAATTGCAAGGAAACAAGGCAAGGACGCCGTGATCCGGCGGGAGAATAAGACCAAGCGCAGAAAAAAGAAAAACCGCCCCTGATAATTGGGACGATTAAGGAGAAAGGGCGTGTATGATGAAAAATTTATTTGAACAGTCCCGTTCCCATTGGGTGCGGTACGATCATTACGAGCTGAAAACAGCGGAAGATGGCAAGCGGTATATCACCCCCGGCAAGAGCGCAAAGCCGGATGTCTACAATCCGCTGAAAGAGGTCCCCAACATTGTGCTGGATGCGCTGAATGTGGGGATGCTGATGATGGGGCGCAAGCCGGAAGCAGAAGTGGAAAAGGCGATCATGGAGTTTATCACCCGGTACGGCCTGCTGGGGCTGATGACTGCCCTTCCCACCACACCGTCCTTTATGGACTATGAGGCGGTGTACCTGCCGAAAAACCACTTCATCAAGGAAGAATCCATGGCGACAGACAAATACTTGTCCCTGTTTTACCCCTTTGACCAGCTGGATTTGGTGAAAAAAGGCATTGAATCCACATGGAATGTGTCCGGTGACCGGACGATGGTTGCCCTGACCATGACTTTCATGGACGAGCCGATGGCGAAGAACATGAGCTTCCAGCGAGAGTATGCGGAACCCTACGACTGGGTTGCCCAGCAGTTCAAGGACTGGGCCTTTACGCTGACCACAGCTATTTTGTACTACAATGACTATGATTCCATCGACGAGGATGCACGGGGGCTGTACCGCAAGGCCATGGCCGCATTTGGTGGGATCGCCCCCAGCTACCACATCGAGCTGTTGGATAAGCCCACCATCTATTGGGATTTCCATTCGCTGCTGCTGGGCATCCAGATGATGTTCAGCTTCATGTTGGTAGACGGTGACCAGCCCCTGCGCCTGTGCAAGCACTGCCAGAAGGTGTTTCTGGGTAGCCGGTCCAACGCCGCCTTTTGCAGCCCACGGTGCAAGAACCAGTATAATGTCTACAAGAGCCGGGGAAAGAACCGGACGGATGGAGGTGACGAGGAATGAGCGAGGAACAGGGACTGACCCCGTATGAAACCAGAGAAATCCTCTTTTATAAGACCGAAAACGGAGAAGTGCGGGTGGAAATCCTGCTCTTTCAGGAAAACCTCTGGCTGACACAGGCAAAAATGGCAGAACTGTTCGAGGTACAGAAAGCGGCCATTTCCAAGCACCTGAAAAATATCTTTGAATCCGGCGAACTGAGCGAGGATTCAGTTGTTTCCAAAATGGAAACAACTGCGGCGGACGGGAAACGGTATCAGACCAACTATTATAATCTGGACGCCATTATCGCTGTGGGGTATCGGGTGAACTCCAAAAAGGCGACCATGTTCCGCATTTGGGCAAACAGGGTGTTGAAAGAGTTCATCATCAAAGGCTATGTGATGGATGACGCACGGCTGCGGGAGCCGGAGAACTTTTTCGGCAAGGATTATTTCGAGGAACAGCTGGAGCGTATCCGGGACATCCGGGCCAGCGAGAGAAGATTTTACCAGAAAATCACGGACATCTATTCCCAGTGCAGCGCCGACTACGATGTGGAAAGCCCTATTACAAAGGAGTTTTTCGCCACGGTGCAGAATAAGCTCCACTATGCGGTCACCCATCATACCGCCGCCGAGATCGTATATGGCCGTGCCGACAGCACTAAGCCCAACATGGGGCTTACCACATGGAAAAACGCCCCCAAAGGCCGTATCCGCAAATCGGATGTCACCGTCGCCAAAAACTATCTGAACGAAACGGAAATGCGAAACCTGAACGAGATCGTCACCATGTACCTTGACTATGCGGAACGGCAGGCCCGCCGGGGAAATGTCATGTATATGGCCGATTGGGTCAAGCGGCTTGACGCATTTTTACAGTTCAACGAGGAAGATATTCTGCATGATAAAGGCAAGGTGACCGCCGCCATCGCCAAAGCCTTTGCTGAGAAAGAGTTTGAAAAGTTCCGGGTATTGCAGGATCGGACCTATCAGAGCGACTTTGACCGGCTGGTTGCGGAAACTTCGGATGATCTGACAGAATAACCATATATAACAGAAAGCCCACGCCACCGGTCTCTTTCCGGCTGCGTGGGCTTTTTCGGCCATCGCTTATTTCTTGTTTTGCAGCTGTTCATGGGCCTCCTGCTGGACAATCAGCCCCGCCGAAAAGCCATACTTGAAATGGCTCTCACTTTCCTCGCACTGAGCGATAGCGTTCTGCGCCCGGAGTTCCTCCACCAGAGCATAGTCCTCTTTGCTGAGCCGCTGGGATAACTGCTCCATCAACGCCGCACAGGTTTGGATCGCCTTGCGGTATTCCGGGGATGTGGGAACAACGGTTTCACAGGGATAAAACTCCCCGTTATACATGGCTTCCAAAATCATTGCGTTCCCTCCCTCAACAGTAGACCAACTCCGCCAGGACGATTTCCTCGGCCCTGTTGTGGATGGAGTTCATGGAGCGCACCCATGCCATCTGGTCGGCAGATTTCAGGGCTTCTGTGACGCCCTCTTGCTGCATCATGGCTTTTTCGATAATTTCCAGCCGCTCCCGGCAGGCGGTGTCGATTTCCTCCAAATGGGGAAACAGCTTTTCAGTGACAATAAGATCGGTATACAGAATGGGCCGGTGTTCTTTTAAGTAGGCACGGCGCAACCGGCCATATTTCCCGATATGATACTCTTTGGTGTCCGATAACACAAGATCGGGGATGAAATAGTCGCCGCATTGGGTATAAGTCAGTTCCATACAAAGCTCCTTTCGAGGGAATGTGATTGACAGTTATGGTAGGTTTGAGGGCATCCCTCCTTTATCATAACTGTCTTTTCATTCGCCACAAATGAGCCGCCAGTCATGATGTAATGTTTTTTGGTGTATTCCACCCTCTATACATTACATCATGGTTCGATATGGAATTACTCTCGCCTTGCAGCTCGTCCTCATGGGACAATCTCGGATAAAGGGCGGTAATGAGGTTTTGGGTGGCTTGTCTTAACATAAAATCCTCCGTTTCCGACAGCCAGCCCCACTATTCCGTGGTTTCATTGTACCACGGAACAGGGCTGGTTGTATAGCGGCAAAAGTGTCAAATCTGCTTCTTTACAGCTTGTCAAATCGCTGGTTTTTGTGTAGCAGCGGCTTCCGCTTCCAGTACCCGCGCCATTTTGTCGGCGGCGGTGGTCGTGGTGTCTTTCTTGAAATAGCCGGACACGACAAGGACGGAATTGCCCATGCGGATTTCCGTCACACAGTCAGGGCGGCGGGTGGTGCGGGTGTCGTGCTGCTTGTTATCTGCCATAGGCAATACTCCTTTCAGTCGGTAATCAGTTTCTTCATGCTCTCCATTTTCCGCTTGGCGGTTTCCTGCCGGAAGTTGTCGCCGGTAAAGCGTACCGGGACGCACATGGAAAGCAGGCGGTCATAAATCCGGGAATGGGCGGTGTCCTCCGGGTTGTGCAGGTCGTCCAGCGTAAGGTTGGTCGTGACGATCAGCGGCTTGCCGCTGCGGTAACGGCTGTCAATCACATTGAAAACCTGTTCCAGCCCGTAGTCGGTGCCGCGTTCCATGCCAAAGTCGTCAAGGATCAGCAGCGGATAGCGGCAAAGGCGGGAAATGTACTCGTTGCGCCCCTCAAAGCTGGCGGCAAGGTCATTGAGGATAAGAGCAAAGTTCGTCATGCGGACGGGGATTTCTTTCTCCATGAGGGCGTTTGCGATACAGCCTGCAAGGTAGCTTTTGCCGGTGCCTACGCCGCCCCAGAACAGGCAGCCGATATTGTCTGTCCGCATATCTTCCCAATGCTCCACATACCGGCGGGCAAGCCCGGTCTGCGGGTTCCTGCCGTTGTCGTTCTCGAAAGTCCAGTCCCGCATGGTGGGGTCGGTAAAGCCCCGGCGTTTCAGTTCTTCCACGGTGTCAAGGTGCCTGCGCCGCTTTTCGGCGGCTTCCCGTTCCTCGCGGGCGGTTTTCTGGCAGTCGCACTCTGCCGGGTGGCGGTCGCGCCCGAAGATAGCGGCCTTATCCGGCGCAAAATAGGCTTCTTTCGGCTTGCGGCACTTGCCGCAGTACAGTAAACCGTCCTCGCCGGTGTAGTCCTCCGGCTCCGGGGTGGTGGCCGTCATATTCTCCAAAACAGCGTTGATTTCATTCTTCATAAACTCTCGCCCTCCTTGCATGAGTAGTCTGGTATGCCCTTTTTCGGGGCTTTCTTAGTTGCGTCCTCCTGCGCCCATTTGTAGATGGTGGCGGCATGGCTCTTGTATCGCTTGCCGCTGGACGCGATATGGCAGGATAGCCGGTCAATGTAATAGTCCCATTTGCCGGGCAGGTCTGCTTTCAGCCCGTCCAGTTCCGATTGCGAAAGAAAAACATTTTCATACCGGCCATAGGCGGCGCGGGCGGGTTGTCCCGTATCTAACTCTCGCTCTCTCTCTTTTTCTATCTCTTTCTCTATCTCTATCTCTGGTGGACAAATGTCCGCTTGATATGGTGGACATTTGTCCGCCCCGGCCTTTGGCAAGGCTTTCTGCTCCTGCAAAGCCAGCCTTGCCCGCCGTTTTCGCTCCCCCTCGGTAGAGGATTGGCCGATCAGTAGTTCAATGTTGCTCATATACAGTGCGCCGTTCTGTAACGGCTCCACAAGCCCCAGCTTCATAAAAATCTGCAAGGCCCGTTCTACGGTGCCGACTTGCTGACGGGTAATGGTGGCAATCATCTGCGCGGTGTAGGGGATATTTTCATCAAGCTGCAACTTCCCGCCGTTTTTCAGCGATTTCAGGTACAGTTTCAAGAGGATGTTGGAATAGAGGATACCGTCCTGCATACTTTCCAGCAGCACAATGGCGTCCTCGTCAAAGTAATTCTCTTTCAGCTTGAGGTAGTAGTATTTTCGGTTGTCTGACATGGTTCCTCCTTTGGGTGGATTTGGGGTGTTTGTACGCATTTAGAACGCCGTTTCCGGGGGAAAAGGATAAATGTATCGCGTACCCTTTGACACCCACG
>OJRQ01000172.1_pt1 | contig 51715 bp, 47 predicted proteins | sample 1599271 | NCBI WGS metagenome assembly OJRQ01 (sample SAMN03922533, study PRJEB24848) | human gut metagenome | isolation source: stool sample | host: Homo sapiens | place: Germany | collected 2010-05 | reverse complement strand
CAGGAGGGGGTCAAAGGGGGAACCCTCGCCGGGGGTTCCCCCTTTGCGGGCGGCCCCCGCCGCCCGCAGCCCCTGCGATTTACGGACGCTCACAGTCATCCGACGCCGGGCGGGGGTGGAACCCCGCCCCTACAGAGGTGTTTCTGATACGAAAGGGGGACCCCCGCGGGGGTCCCCCTTTGACATCTTATCGCGCTTTTCGTAAAAACCGGGCAATAAACATTCGTCCCAGGCGCGCAGCTATCACCAGGCGGCGACGCAGCCGTCGGCGCGGGGCTCGGTGCCGCCGCAGAGGACGCCGCTGCCGTCGCGCCAGATGATCTGGCCACGGCCGAAGTCAATGGGGTCGCCGGATTCGATCTCGTGGCCGCGGCGGCGGAGCTCTTCGGCGATGCCGGCGTCAAAGCCCGGCTCAAGCTGGATGCGCTTGCCGCCGACCCACTGCCAGCGCGGCGCGTCCAGCGCCTCCTGCGGGTTCATCGCATAGTCCAGCGTGTTTATCATGACCTGCACATGTCCCTGCGGCTGCATAAAGGCGCCCATGACCCCGAAGGGCCCGACGGCCTGCCCGTCTTTCGTCAGGAAGCCGGGGATTATCGTGTGGTAGGGCCGCTTGCCGGGGGCCATGCAGTTGGGCGAGGCCGGGTCGAGGCTGAAGTTGCAGCCCCGGTTGTGCAGGGCTATGCCCGTGCCTGGTACAACGACGCCGGAGCCGAAGCCCATGTAGTTCGACTGTATCCAGCTCACCATGTTCCCCTCGCCGTCCGCGGCGCAGAGGTAGACCGTGCCGCCGGAACGCGGGTCGCCCGGCTCGGGCTCTCGGGCCATATCTCCGATGAGCGCGCGGCGCGAGGCGAGATAGGCGGGGTCAAGCAGCGCCTCGGGCGAGAGCCCCATGCTCCTGGGGTCGGCTATGTAGCGCAGGCCGTCGGCAAAGGCCAGCTTCATGGCTTCAAGCTGGACGTGGATGGCTTCAGCGTCCCGCACTCCCATGTCGAGGCCGGAGAGTATGCCGAGCGCCAGCAGCGGCACGAGCCCGTGACCATTCGGCGGCAGCTCGTGGACGGTATAACCGCGGTAGGGCACGCTGATGGGCTGTACCCACTCGGGCCGGAAGGCCGCGAGGTCGTCGGCGCGCAGCCAGCCGCCCGTCTCGCGCGCCCAGGCGTCTATGCGCTCTGCTAGAGCGCCGCGGTAGAAGCTCTCGCAGTCCGTGCGCGCCAGCTCGCGCAGAGTCTCGGCGTGGCCGGGCAGGCGGACCATTTCCCCGGCCCTCGGCGCGCGCCCGCCGGGCGCAAAGCAGTCGAACCAGGGCTCAAACAGCTTGTCACCGGCCTTGGAATAGGCCGCGTGGGCCTGGACCCAGAGTTTTGAGGTCACGGGCGAGAGGGGGTAGCCCTCCTCGGCGTAGCTGATGGCGGGGGAGAGCAGCTCCGCCAGGGGCAGGCGGCCAAAGCGGCGAGCGGCCTCCGCCCAGGCGGCCGGGATGCCCGGCACGTCCACGGCGTACCAGCCCTTTTCCGGTATGCGCCCGAACTTCTCACGCAGGAAGTCCGCGTCCGCCAGCGCGGGCGCGGGGCCGGAGGAGTTGAGGCCGTAGAGCCGCCCGTCATGCCAGATGAGGGAGAAGGCGTCCCCTCCCAGACCGTTCGAGGTCGGTTCCAGCACCGTGAGGCAGGCGGCCGTGGCAATGGCGGCATCCACGGCGTTGCCGCCGCGGCGCAGGATGTCCAGCCCCGCCTGGGCGGCCAGGGGCTGGGAGGCGCAGACCATGCCGCGCGCGCCGTATATCACCCGCCGCTGCGAGGGAAAGCGGCAGGACAGGGGGTCGAAGGATACAGACATATTTACACCTCCAATGGTAACAGCGACACTATATCCCGCCCCGGCGGCCCCTGTCAAGCCCCGGCCCCGAGGGCAGCGAGGGCTTTGGCCTCAGCCGCGGCGCGATTTGTTACAGCAGCAACAGCGCAGCCTGTATTTTTTGAATTTTCATCGACGCATCTTTACTCCAGCGGGCCATGAGGCTCTATCAACTAAAACAGGACCCGAAGGCAAGCCTTTAGGTCCTGTTGTGGGATGCGAATATTAGACAGATGTCGTGAGAGGTTTTGCAAGTGCTGATAACGTAAACAGGAAAAACAGAGGCGCGGGGGCAATAGAAGGCTCAGGGATGTTTTCCCGCCTCGCGGCGGGCGGATATGGCGGCGCGGATGTTCTCCAGCTCCTCCTCGGAGCGGCAGGGGGATTCGTTCCAGAAGTCGCCGCGCAGGCTGAAGGAGGGGATGCCGCGCGCGGCGAGGGAGCGGGCTATGAAGCCGTGGGCCGGGCCCATCCAGCGGTCGAAGGCGAACATGCCGCCGAGGTAGGCGGTACAGCCGAGGCGAGAGACCTCCTCCGCCACGGCCTCGGCCTGCTCCGCGCCGCCCAGGCGAGGGCCGAGGGCCTCCAGCCAGGCGGCGGTCAGGGGCCCGGGGCGCAGGGAGGCGGGGGAAATCTCGCGCCGCAGAAAGACGGCGCTGCCCATGAGGCGCACGCCGCCCTGCCGGAGCCGAGCGTCCACCCAGGGCTGGAGAAAGGGCGTGTAAAAACAGTAGGTCCGCTCAGAGCCGTCGTCCGGCGGGGCGGCCTCAAGCTCGTCGGCGTAGGTCCCGAGCGAAGCGAGCAGGCCCTCCCGGCGGTCGAAGACCACCAGCTGGGCAGTCTGCGCCAGGGCGAAGGCGTTGCCGCCGGGCGGCAGCCTGTCCCGCCGGGCCTGGAGCAACGCGAGGCGGCTTTGAAGCCTTTGCAGGGCCAGATAGCTCTCCAGGCCTCTCAGCCAGGCGGAGGGTGTGACCTGTACGCCCAGAGCCTCGCCCGCCCGGGCGAGGAAGTCCTCGGCCTGGACGGCGGCAAGCTCACGCAGCCGCGGCCCCTCGCCCTTGGGCAGGGCGAGGTTCAGAACGCGTGTGCCGGGCGGCGCGGCTTCGCCGCATTTGAGACATTCGTCGCAGAGGACGCCGAACTGCAATAGCAGCTCAGGCGCGGCCTCGGAGCTCAGGAGATACTCCCGCGCGCGATTGAGGCCGCAGTAGTGCAGCTGCATGGCAGCGCCGGTGCCGAAGGGCAGGCCCCAGAGGAAAAAGCTCCGGAGCACGACCTGGATGATGAGCGCTCCGGTCAAAAAGCGGAAGCTCCCGCCCGAGGCGGCCTGCAGGGCCGTTATGAGAAAGCCCGGCGCGGGGACGCTGACCTCGCAGCGGGGCGCCCCCTCCTCGAAGAGCCCGCAAAAGGCGTCGAGGTACTCTGAGATGAGCAGGCGCACGCCGCGCAGCTCCAGCTCGTAGTGCTCCGGCAGGGCCTGGGCGGCGCGCTCCACGGCCCTGGGGCCTATCTCAAAGCGCGAGAGCGCGCGGGCGAGCCGCTCCGGCCCGCAGCCGCACTCGGGCAGCAGCCCCAAAAAGCGCCCGCAGGCGGCGCAAAGCCTGTCTTCCATACTCAGTAGCGGGAGGCGCGGCCGCCGTTGCCGCGGCCCTCTTCCATCATGCCGAAGCTCTCAAGGAAGAAGGTGCGGGCCTTGAGGCCGTATTTCTGCGCCGCGGCGTCTATTGCCTCGTCCACGGCAGAGGCCATGAGGGCGGGATCGGCTGCGGCGCGCGCGTTTATGATGAGAGAGACGGCGCTGTAGCTGCCCTCAAGCCTGCTGTCGAACTCCACGGGGTAGTCCACGCCGATGAGGCTGGCCTTGACGAAGTCCCCGCCCTGCCCGGCGGCAAAGGCCTTTAGGTGCGGCACATTGCCCCCCTGCTTTTTCAGTAAAGCGCGTATGTCCTCAAATATGTCGCTTATTACCGCGTTGAAGTCCACAGCTTTGTCATCGCGCTGCTCCAAAAACACGCGGCGGTTATACCAGCTGAGCAGCCGCTCGGCAGCCATGAAGGCCTCGGAGCCGTAGCCTATCTCGCGGTGCTCAGCGGCGGCAGAATGGGTCATCAGATAGTCCGCAACCGCGTCCACTCCATCGCCCGTCCTGGCGGACATGGTCATCACCGGAGTGTCCGGGTGCAGCGTGCGGATGAGGGCCAGGCGCAGCTCCAGCTCGGCCGGGCTCAGGAGGTCCGTCTTGTTCAGCACGATGAGGTCGGCCTCGGCCATCTGCGCGTCGAGCAAAAAACGCATCTCAGGCGGCAGGTTTATGTCCCCCTCGCCCTCCATGAGCATACGCATCCGCTCCGGGTCCACGATGCAGGTGAAGGGCATGAGCTCGAACTCATCCCCCTCGCGCTCCGCGAGTTGGAGGTAGACGTGGTCGAGCGCGCCTATGCCGCAGCCGGGGATGTCCGAGAAAATGACTGTCGCGCCCGCTGCCGCGAGCTGACGGAGCTTGTCCACCAGGTTCTCGTGTTGGTAGCAGATGCAGTTGCCTGCAATGCTGGTAGTGAGCACCTCGCTCGTCGCGGTGTAGTCCGCGTCCACGATGTTGCCAGCGCCGAGGTCGTTGGCGAGGATGGCAGCCTTGCCCCAGCGCGCGTTTATCTCGCGGGCGAGGGCGAGCATGGAGGTGGTCTTGCCGGCTCCGAGGAAGCCGCTCGTTACCATGTATTTAGTCTTTGGCATAGCAGTCCTTTTCCCCTTTCGCAAGTTCGTCAAGTATGAGCTCAAAGGCAGGCGCGGCGCGCCCGCGTATGACGAGCTCCGCGCGCCCGTCGAAGGGCGTAGGCTCGTCGTTTATTATTACCATACGTCCGCGGAAGCGGTCGAGCAGGCGCGGAGCGCTGCTGACCTTCAGGGAGGTGCCGCCTATGAGCAGCAGGTCCGCGCGGTTGATTTCGCGGATGGCCTCCAGGATGAGCCGCATGTCCGGCACCTCGCCGAAGAGCAGGATGCCGGGGCGGATCACGCCGCCGCACACGTCGCAGCGCGGCACGCCCTCGCAGTCCGCCGCCAGCTCGGGCGGGAAGCGCTTTCCGCAGCCGGGGCAGGTGTTAATATAGACGTTGCCGTGTATATCTATGACCCGGCGGCTGCCCGCGCGCCGGTGCAGGTCGTCAGCGTTCTGCGTGACGACGCACTTTATGAGTCCCGCGCGCTCCAGCTCCGCCAGGGCGTAGTGTACGCTGTTCGGAGGGGCGGCGAGGTTCAGCAGCTTTGTGCGGTAGTAGTCGAAAAATTCCGCCGTGCGCGCCTCATAGAAGGCGGGGGTCAATATCTCCTCGGCGGGAACGCCGTAACCGCTGGGCTCGTTGTAGAGCCCGCCCTTCCGGCTGCGGAAGTCGGCCAGGCCGCTGTCCGTCGAGATGCCGGCGCCGCCGAAAAAGACGGCGTAGTCAGCCGCCGCGAGCATACGCGCCGCTTTGCGGCAGGCATTTTCAAACTGCGTCATGGCTTCTGCCCGTTCAGCGCGGAGCACAGGCTCTCCGCATCTACGCCGAGCTCGTCCGCAAGGCGGCCCATCGTCCACATGACGGTGTTCTCGTCCACGCAGCAGAGCCCCAGCGCGAGCAGCGCACCGTAGAGCCTCGGTTCCGCTGAAAGGGCCTGGCCCACGGTGGTGTCTGGCGTTATTTTCAGTTTCATGCCGCGCCTCCTCAGTTGGTGTAGAGCCGCTTGCCGTCCACGCCCGTCAGGTGGAAGGCGCAAAAGGGGATGACCTCGCACTTGCCGGTTATGATGTGTACGCAGCAGCCGTGCAGGCGGCCCAAGTCTATGTTCCACACGTCCTGGAAGCCCATGCCCGAGATGCAGAAGCTGTGCGTCAGCGTCCGCTCCGCAAAGCGCATGAGCGGCGTGTCCATGACACGCTCCTCCTGGCCCTTCCAGCGCTTTACCGTATATTTGTTCGTCTTCTGCACGAAGTCCGTGCGCTCCGTGTCCTCATCGTTCTGGTCATAGCGGCTCATGGCCGCGAGGCGGCCGCCCTCGTCCAGATAGTAGGTGCTCGAAAAGTCACAGTGCGGGTCAAACTGCTTGCGCGGGACGAAGTGCTCCATTTTGAGCTCCGGGCACTGCTCCACCAGGGCGTGCAGCACGTCCGAGAGCCCGCAGCGGCTCTCGTCAGGCGGCGTCTGCCCCGGAAAGCGCCCGAAATAGCTCACCGGCTGGAAGTGTATGCCCCGTATGGCAGGGATGTGCTTTTTTGCAAAGTCCACGATCTCGCCTATCCTGTGCAGGTTCACGCCGGGTATGACCACCGGCACCAGCAGAACGGCCAGCCCCGCCGCCTCGCAGTTTTCTATGGCCCGCAGCTTTATGTCCAGCATGTCCCGCGTGCGTATCTCGCGGTAGATGGCGTCGTCCAGGCCGTCGAACTGGAGGTATATGAGGTCGCAGCCCGCGGCCTTGAGCGCCTCGGCATAGCCAGGCACATTGGCCAGCTTTATGCCGTTGGTGTTCACCTGCAGGTGTACGACGCCCAGCTCCTTGCCCAGCCGGAGGATATCGCACAGGTCCTCACGCACCGTCGGCTCCCCGCCCGAGAGCTGGACGCTGCAATAGGGGTTCGAGCCCAGGGCGGCGGCGTACATCTTCCGTATCTGCGCCAGATCCGGCTCGAACTTTTCCGCGTTCGCGTCCGCAAAGCAGACGGCGCAGTTCATGTTGCAGCGGTAGGTTATCTCCAGGATGCTCGTGCAGGTGCCGCTGCGGTGCTCGTCGCAGAGCCCGCAGTCGTAGGGGCAGCCGCGCGACTCGGGTTTTCCCCGCTCCCTCGCCGGTGAGTGGACGCCCTGACGCAGCCAACGCGCGTACATGTCCGCGTCCCGCCAGAACAGCACGCGGAAGTCCCCATGCTCAGGGCAGGTCTTCAGCATGTATGCCCTGCCGTCTATCCGCTCGTAGCGGGCGGGTATCCTTTTCAGACAGACGGGGCAGAGACTTTCAGTTTCGTGCAGGATGTCGCTCATGGCTTCTCCCTTTCCAGTATCCGCTTTTTCTCGTAGCAGTGTTCCCTGAGCGCCCCGCAGGGCAGGAGCTTCAGCGCGATCTCCGGCGCGCCCTGCATGAAAGGCAGGGCCATGAGCCGTTCACGCAGGCCCTCCGCGTCGAAGCGGGCCTCGTTCAGACACTCGATGTCGAGGGCTATGCGCCCGGCCTCCAGGAAGATGCGGTAGTCCAGCAGGCCCTCCGTGCCGAAGAGCACCTCGTCGAAGAGGGCGGGGTAGATGTAGTGTCCGTTATACTCCGTCGCGCCCTCCTTGCGGCGGCGGATGTGTCCCAGGGTCATGAGGTGGCTGCCGCAGACGCTTTTTTGCAGCGTCGCTATGTCGCCCGTGCGGTAGCGGATGAGGGGCATGCATTCGCGCGCGATGTTCGTGAGGACGACCTCGCCCTCCTGTCCCTCGGGCAGCACCTCGCCCGTCACGGGGTCCACCACCTCCACGATGTGGTCCAGCTCATCGTAGTGGTAGCCGGGGCAGGTGTCGCAGTCCACGGCGAGGCCCCAGCCGCTCTCCGTCAGGCCGTAATGCGTCGAGACCCGGCAGCCCCAGGCGCAGTGCAGGTAGTCTATCATGCTTTGTGGGATGTTCGACATCGTTATGAAGATGCACTGCATGCCTACGGCGCGCAGGTCGTGCTCCTGCGCGAGGATCTTCGTCGCGCGGTAGATGGTGATGGCGTCCCCGAACCAGACGTTCACGCCGTGCTCCGTCGTCTGCCTCCAGATGTCCTCCGGACTGTCCTGAAGATCCGCCGTCCAGCCCTGCATGCCGAAGTCCACGAGGCTCTTGGCCAGAATGCTGCCTATGCCGCGGCCCTGGGAGTTCTGCAAAAATACCAGCACCCGGGCCTCGTCCCGGTCTATGACCGTATTCATGCCCCGGGGCAGGAAATCGAGGATCTTCTGTATGTCCGCCATGGAGAAGTAGATACGCTTCTTCGTCCCCGTGGAGCCGGAGCTGTAGAAGGTCACGGGTTTTTCCACCTCGCTCTGCGAGGTGCACAGCAGGCTGTAGCTCGTCCCGGAGAGGTCGGCGGGGAAGGTGAAGGGCAGCTTCGCAATGTCCGCGAGGCTGAGTATGTCCGCCTCCGTAACGCCCGCCCTCTCGAAGAGGCGGCGGTAGAAGGGGCTGTTTTCGCGCACGCGGCGGACGGTCTTTTGCAGCTGCCAGAGCCGGTAGGCGTCGAAGGCCGCGTCGTCCACGCGCTCCGGACGCGGGCCGGGGTAGTCCGCGTCTGAGTCCATTCTCATTTTGCACAGGCCGTAGAGGCCCTCCTGCAGACTTACGCTCATATCCTCACCCTATTCCGGGGAAGAGCTTCGCGCCGCCGCAGCCGGAGAGATACTTGCTGCACAGCGGCACCAGCGCCCCGTCCTTTTGTATTATCTGTATCGAGCAGCGCCGCACCCGCATGAGGTCAATGTTCCAGGCGTCCTGGAAGGCCATGCCGCCTATGGTAAGCGTCCTGCGCTCGCTGGGCGTCCAGCTGTGCAGGAGGTTGGAGCGCAGGCGGTGTACCGCATCCGGCTCCGGGCGGCGGCGGGAAAAGCGCGTCAGCGCGCGGAGCTTCCCGGACTTGTCCTGCATGTAGGCCGCGTTGAAGGAGCACTGCGCGTGGTCGTAGGCCCCGGGGCCGAAGTCCTCCACGTGCAGGTCCGGGTGCTGGGCCGCGAGGCCGCGGATGACGTCCGGGATCGTGATGCGCCGGATATCGTCCTCCGGGTAGATGCCGAAATAGCTGATGGGCTGGAAGTATACGCCCTTCACCGCCGGCATGTGCTCCCGCGCGAACTCCACGATGGCGCCCAGCTCCCCGTCGTTCTCGCCGGGGATGACGCAGCAGACCAGCACTATGGCCAGCCCCGCCGCCGCGGCATTTTCCACGGCGCGCAGCTTCGTCTCCAGCATGGGCTTGCCGTATTTGGCGTAGTAGGGCTGCTCCGTCAGCGCGTCGAAGCCCAGGTAGGCCGTCGTGACGCCGCTCTCGCGGAGCTTCTCGCAGAACCCGCGGCTCTCCGCCAGCTTCACGCCGTTGGTATTGAGCTGGATGAGCCCGAAGCCCAGCTTCCGCGCCAGCGCCGCCAGCTCGAAGATATCCTCCCTCACCGTCGGCTCGCCGCCGCAGAACTCTATGGCCGCGTCTTCGCCCGCCGTCTCACGGTAGAGCCGCAGGAGCCTCTCGCACTCGGCCAGGTCCGGCTCGTGCAGCCCCTCCTTCTTGTCCCGCGTGAAGCAGACCGGGCAGCCCATGTTGCAGCGGTTCGTCGTCATGAGGGCCGCGGAGGCGGGCTTCTGGCAGGCACAGTCCGTGAAGGCTGCTCCGGCCAGGGCGCGCTCCACCGCCTCCTCCGTCCTGGGCAGGGTGGAGATGTCTATGCAGCCGAAGTCCAGCCAGCGCAGATATTCCCGCTCGTTCCCAGCCCAGATGAGCGTGCCGAACTGCCCGTGTTCCGGGCAGGCCTTGTCCATGTATATCCCGTCCGCGCGCTCAACTATGTCCGCGTATACCGTGCGCAGGCAGTGGGGGCAGACGCTTTTCGTCTTGTAGATCAGTTTCGCATCCATATCATTTCTTCTCAAATATCATCTGGCAGTAGGTCAGCTTTGTGTGCGCGAAGAAATCCGCCACGTAGCCGTCCCGTCCGAAGGCGGAGACGACGTAGCGCCCAGCCTCCGCGGGCGGGACACCGTAGGCGCGGCCCAGGCTCATCGCGATGCCGACATACTCGCCGTATTCCTCTTTTTCGTATACGCAGGAGAAGCCAGCCGCCTCAAAGAGGCTGCGGTAGCGCTCCATGCTCTGCACCCCGTCGAGGCAGGGCACTCCCGGCGCACCCGCCGCCCCGTCCCCGCCGGCGACGGCGAAATCATCGAGCAGCAGCCGGCCGCCGGACGCGAGCACGCGCGCGTATTGCGCCGCCGCCCGCTCCTTGCCGTCTATGACGGAGAAAGCCGCCTCGCTTATTATACCGTCAAACGCCCCGTCCGAAAAGGGCAGCTCCCTCGCGTCCGCGCAGAAAAACGTGCAGCCCGGCGCGCGCAGGGAGGCTTTTTCGATCGCTGAGGCGTCTATATCCACGGCCGTGAGGGAGGTATAGCCCAGCCCGGCCAGGTGCGCCGTACCCTCGCCCGTGGCGCAGCCCGACTCCAGGAGACGCGACCCGGGGGCAAAGCCCGCCAGCTCCAGGCCGCGCTCCAGCAGCCGGAAGCGGTTTTTCCGGCTCACAAAGGCCTCTCGAAGCTCCATTTTACCACCCTCTTCAAATTCGGAGCCCCCCGGCATCCGTCAGGGGGCTCCATTTTGCTGTTTTTGCTTTTACTTATCGAAGGAGAGACCGACGGCCCGCTTGCAGACCTCCAGGATTATCTCCGTCACCGTCGGGTGCGGGTGGATGGAGTTGTACACCTGCTCCAGCGTAAGGCCGTTCTCCACCGCCACCGTCATCTCAGCGATGAGGTCGCAGGCCTCGTGGCCGAAGATCTGCGCGCCGATGATGACGTGGTCGTCCTTGCGTGCCACGACCTTGATGAGACCCTCGGTCTTGCCGATGGCCATGGCCTTCTCGTTGGAGGAGAAGGGCAGGCTGCCGCTTATCGTCTCGATGCCGCGCTCCGCGGCGTCGGAGACGGTCAGGCCCACCATGGCTATCTCAGGCTCCATGAACATAGTCGCCGGGATGGCGTCGTAGTTGATGTAATAGTCGCCTCCGGCTATCGTCTCGGCTATGACGAGGCCCTGGCGCTGGGCCTTGTCCGAGAGCTGGGTGCCGACGGTGATGTCGCCCGCGGCGAAGATGTTAGGCACGCTCGTGCGCATGTGCTCGTCCGTGACTATCTGGCCGTTTTTCTCCATCTTGACGCCCACTTCCTCCAGGCCCATGCCCCGGGTGTTCAGCGTCCTGCCGATGGCAACCAGCACCTCGTCCGAGAAGAGCTCCTCGCCGTTTGCCAGTGTGCTCTTGACGCGCCCGTCCTCCTGGACTTCGACGCTCGCTATGCCGCTGCCGCACTTGACCTTGATGCCCCGCTTTTCCAGGCTGGCCTTTATGGCGTCCGTTATTTCGGTGTCGTGCAGCGCCGGGACCAGGTTCGGCATCATCTCCACTATGGTCACGTCCACGCCGTAGATGCTGTAGATGTGCCCATACTCCAGGCCGATGGCGCCGGAGCCGATTATGACGATGCTCCCCGGCATCGGGCGGGAGAAGTCCATTATCTCGTTGGAGGTTATGACCTTCTTGTGGTCCACGTTGAAGGCCGCTATCTCCGCGGGCTCCGAGCCCACGGCGACGACGATGTTTTCCGCCGTCACGGTCTTTTTCACCTTGCCGTTGTCCACCTCGATGGTGTGCGCATCCAAAAGCCGCGCGCGGCCCTTTATGACGTCTATGCCGCGGCTCTTCTTCCACAGCATGGCCTCCAGGCCGAAGCCGAGGCCGTTTATGACCGCGTTCTTGCGCTTGTCGATGGCCTTGAAGTCCACGCTGACGGCGGACATGTCCACGTTGATGCCGTAGGTCTTGGCCTCCTTGATGGAGGCGTAGAGGTTGGCGGAGGCCATGAGGGCCTTCGTAGGGATGCAGCCGCGGTTAACGCAGGTGCCGCCGGAGCCGTTCCGCGCGCGAGCCTCGATGATGGCGACCTTCTTGCCGCGGTCCGCGCAGCGCATCGCCGAGGCGGAGCCGCCGGGGCCGCCGCCTATGCACACTACATCATAATCGTACACAGTGTATTATCCTTTCCCTGAATAAGTCTGAAGCTCAAGTCAATTAAATCAGAACGCGTTGCCTATTGCAAGTCCAACCGTCATGGCGGTGAGGACGCAGAGCATGGAGGTTATGAAGCCCCACTTTATCATGTCGCCCGGGCGCACCCAGCCGGAGCCGTAGGATATGGCGGAGATGGGGCTGGAGGGAGCGGTGGACCAGGCGCAGCTGGCGAGCACGGTGGCCAGGGAGGCCATGACGACGGGGTTTATCTGACCGGCGTAGATGCCCTGGCAGAGCGGCATGGCGATGGCGAAGGCTATGGACAGAGGCACAGACGCGGTGCAGAAGTTGCACAGAATGGTCACGAACAGCAGGATGACCAGGATGAAGATGGTCGGGCTGACATTCGCGAAGATGGGGCTGAAGATGGAGCTCAGCCAGGTGGTGATGCCCAGGTCCGCGTTGCCCATGAAAGCGCCCAGGCCCATGATGCTGGCCATGAAGAGCAGTATGTTCCAGTTGACGGAGCCGACGGCGTCCTTCCACTCGAAGATGGGCGAGCCGTCCACCTTGATGAAGTTCATAAGGAAGAGCGCCAGAAGCGGCGGCAGGCACTGCTGAACCTTGGAGAAGAAGGCCTCGCTCGCCGCGGGCCAGATGTACTGCGTGAGGCCGGGCAGCAGCCAGAAGAGCACGCACAGCAGATAGAAGACCGCAGACCACTTCTCCTTCTTGCTCATCTGGCCGAGGCCGGCGGAGAGGGCGTCGTAGTCGATGTTCGTCAGCGCGCTCATGTCGGGCCGCCAGACAAAGCGGAGCAGCAGGAAGAAGAGTATGCAGGCAACTATGGTCACCGGCGTGCAGATGACGCAGTAGGTGAAGAAGTCCATGGGCTGGCCGGCATAGCCCTCGTAGAATGAGAAGCCCTGCAGAGTCATCGCGTGTGCGATGGGGTTGCCGCCGTTGGAGAGCAGACCCGTTACCAGCACGCCGAGGATGAGCGCCGTGGCGATGGGGGCCTTCTTCTCCTTAGTGACGCCGCAGACGCGGAGCATCTCCTCAACGATGGGGAACATTATCATAAATGTGGTGGCCGAAGAGAGGAAGAGGCTTATTACAAAGTTCGCAATGAGCAGCATCGCTACCGTCCACCAGGGGCTGCGCCGCGCGAGCTTGTTCGTCAGGAACCAGACGGAGACGCGCTTGGCAACGCCGCTCTGAATGAGGCAGCCGGCAAGCATGAAGGTGAACATCAGGAAGATAAGCGTGCCGTTGCCGAAGGTGGCGGAGAAGATCTGGTTGGCATTCAGCGCGGGGACCGTGAGAAAGGCGAAGATCGTCGCCATGCTGGGCCAGCCTGTACCCCAGCTGAGGAAGAGTATGCTGGCGCCGATCATAATGCCGAGCACCTGGAAGCCGGACTGACTGAGCCCCTCCGGGGGAGGCACAAATCCGGTGGCCAGCATGCAGAAGGCAGCCACTATTAAAGCTATCCATTTTCCGGGGGAGACTCTGCCGACTTTCTGACTCATGTTAGGTCATCTCCTTTAATGTGTAAGCAAAAGCGCCTGAGTGGGGTGGAAGACAGGCTGCACACATGCGGAGATATAATTTACACAGTATATTTTATTGCCGGCACAAAGGTTTGTCAAGAAGGAGGCAATCGACATATTGCACGAATTATGCCTGCTGTGTCTGTGCAGTATTGGGTGACGTCCGGGCTGGTTGCATAAAAACTTAGTTTCACATTTAACGATTACGGAGAAAGCAGCGTTTTATCGAAATTTATGTTGTAAATTTATTTTGAGTGTGTTATACCTTTAACCAAGGTGGAAGAACTCGTGCGCACACGATGAAAGTAAACGCTATAATTGCTAAGGAGGTCTACCTGGTGAAAGAGATCATGCAAAAGCTGGAGAAAATGTCCGGCAACCGTCCAATCGAGCTGGTTGAGCGGAAAGGCGAAGGGAAGAAGCTCATCGAGTACTACGGTGACTTCGTGCCGGAGCAGTGGATAACCGCTGCCGGCGCGGAATCCTACCTCATAATGAAGGGCGGCGACCCGCAGGCTCCCGAGGCCACGCTGGACTATTCTCTGCGCTTTATGAACCCCCTGGCCGCGTCCATGGTCGGCAACTATCTCAGGGGCGTTGACCGCGTCATGCCTATGGCCGACGGTGTTGCCATCCAGCAGCACGACTGCCACTACGGCCGCATGACCGAGATACTGGAGTTTAAGGGCGTGCCTGTCTACAAGGTCGGCGTTCCCGCCGACAACGTCGTCGGCATCTCCCAGCAGTACTACCGCCACGAGCTGCGTGAGTTCCGCGACTTCCTTGAGAAGGTCGTCGGCCACCCGCTGGACGAGAAAGCGGTGCATGAGTGCTATGCCAAGACCAACAAGATAAACGAGCTCGTCCGCAAGATAGGCGAGCTGCGCAAGAAGGACAATTCCCCCATCACCTTCTCCGACTTCATCAGGCTGAACCACTACACCCTGCGCGTGGACTATGACACGAGCATAGACGCGCTGACGAAGATCTATGAGGAGCTGAAGGACGCGCCGGGCGCTCATCCCGAAGGGGCGCCGCGCATCCTCATCATGGGCCGCGCCGTGGCCGAGGGCGACTACGTTGTTCCCTCCCTCATCGAGGCCGCCGGCGGCGCCATCGTCTGCGACTTCCTGGACGAGGCCATCCGCCCCTATAATGTCACCCTGGCCACCGAGGGCGACTATGTGGACGCCTATGCCAGCGCCATGTATGACAACTGTGTGCCTCAGTGCGTGTTCCAGCCGTCCTGGGAGACCCGCTTTGAGCGCCTGAAGGAGCTCGTCAAGGAGTACAGGATAGACGGCATCCTCTGGTATCAGCTCGCCTTTGACGAGATATACGACATGGAGTATACCTGCTACGCTAAGTGGCTCAAGGATTCCAACCTGCCCATTATGAAGCTCGAAACATCCTACGAGTATTCGCGCGAGGCCACCGCGCCTCTGGCCACCAGGATAGAGAGCTTTGTCGAAAGCCTTAAGGAGGGTAAGAAATGAGAGACATCAATCGTGAACTGCTTCAGCTCGCCGGCTTTGAGGGTGAGGACCTCGAAAACTTCCTGCCCAGGTGGCTTGAGACTGCCAAGGCTCTCCAGCTGACCGACGAGAAGGTCGCCTATGCTGTTGACCACTACATCCCCGAAAACTGGGATATAAAGTACCTCGGCGTGCGCAAGACCATCGGCGCCTACCTGCGCGAGGCCAACGAGATATGCCACACCAAGGAGTATAAGGAAAAGGGCGTCAAGATAGTCTACGGCATCCTGCCCGCCATCGCCAACTACTACTACGCCATCAAGGAGGCCGGCGGCGACAAGGTCTACATCGGCTTCCCCGACCTCATCCTCGTGAACGTCCTGAACGCCTTTTTCCACGCCGCGGCGCCCTTCCTGAACAAGGCCGAGGAGGCCGGCTTCTCCTACGGCTGCCGCCACTGCCCGCTGAACAAGATGCGCCTGGCCGCCTACATCGAGAACGTCATCGCGGCGCCGGACATCATCTGGAGCTGGGGCTTCAACTGCGACGAGGGCCCCAAGACCGACGAGCTCATCCAGGGCATCGCCGGCAAGGCCTGGAAGTATCACGTTTCCCGCGCCCCGCACGACTGCTGCCTCAACGAGCTTGAGGAGCTGGTCGAGCCCCGCCTGAGGTACATGAGCGAGCAGATGAAGCTCGGCGTCAAGACCATCAGCGAGACCATCGGCATCGAGGTCACGGAGCAGCACGTCGCCTCCGCCAACAAGAAGATGAGCAGCTTCGGCTTCAAGGTCGGCATGCTGACCCAGCTGGCCGCCACCGCCGATCCCCCGGTCCTGAGCGGCGACACCATCTCCCTCATCCAGCAGATCATGACCGTCCCCTTCAACACGGGCACGACCTACATGAACGACGCCATAGACACGCTCATCAAGGAGCTGCGCACCGCCATCAAGAACGGCGAGGGCGTCATGCCGAAGGGTACGCCGAAGGTCGCCATCCGCAACCTGCCCTACTGCATCCCCTGGCTGGGCAAGCTCTTCCGCGACAACGGCATCATGGTCCAGTTCGCCTGCGTGCTGACGCAGTCCAAGCGCCAGCTGCAGCCCACGAGCTATCCGGACGACCCCTGGATGGCCGCTGCAGAGTCCTGGAGCCGCAACCCGACCTGTATGAACATCAAGAACGAGTGCGACAGCTTCATAGAGAAGCTGCAAACGCTCAAGGCAGACGGCATGCTGCTGGGCTTCTTCGACTTTGACCGCTGGGCCGGCCCGCAGCAGAAGCTGCAGGCCAAGATAGTCGAGGAGACGCTGCATCTGCCCTGCTTCTACATCGAGGCCGACTTCTGGGACGACCGCGAGTACAGCCAGGAGGCCCTGAAGACCAAGATAGAGTCTATCTGCCAGGTCTTCAAGATGCGCCTTGCCGCCATGCGTGCCGAGAAGGCCGCCGAGGCTAAAGAATAACACATTTTAGGGAAAGCCCCGCCTCGGGCGGGGCTTTCTTTTTTATTGAAAACACGGGCACGGCATGGTAAAATCGGGTGTAGCCATACTGTGGCCCTGAGTCACAAGCGACAAATTATTGCTTTCCGAAAGGTGGCTAATATATGAAGACCAGCGCGCACGAGAAGTTCCTGGAAATGCTGGGTTGGGAAGGGGACGAGCTGAAGAGTTTCCTGCCGGATTGGAAAAGGGCCGCCAAGCTGATGGGCCTCAGCGACAAGGACGTGGCTTTTGCCGTGGAACAGTGGATACCGGCCTATTGGGACCTTTCCCTGAGCGGCGTGAAGAAATTCGTCGCGGCCTGCATCCGCGGCGTCGTGGAGGTAGCCCGGGGCGCCAGGTACAAGGCGGAGGGGCACAGCCTCATCTACATGAACATGCCCAGCGTGCCCATCCCGGCCTATGCCAACGTTTTGGCAGGGGGCGGTCGCGTGCATGTCTTCTACCCCGCGTACCTCATGATAAACGTGCTCACGGCCTTCTTTAACAAATACTGCAACAAGACCCGGGCGGAGGACGACCCGGGCAGCCTGCGCTCTCCCTGTGCCAACTGCGCCCTCAATCGCTTCCGCCTCCAGACCTGCGGCTCTGAGCTCATGGCCAGGCCGAGCGTCAGCTGGAGCTGGGGCCTCAGGTGCAGCGAGGCGCCCAAGACCGACGAGATGATGCAGTGCCTCTGCAGCAGCGATGCGCCCAACGTCTACGTCGTCCTGCCGCACGATGTGCCATCCGGCGAGGTGGAGGCGGACGACAGGGCCCGGGTGGACCTCCTGGCCGGGAAGCTGCGCCTGGCCCAGAGCGAGGTCTCCGGCATAACGGGCGTGACCGTGACGGACGCGGACGTGCGCGCCGCGGCCGAGGTCTATATGCAGTACATGGACAAGGTACAGACCCTGACGGACCTCGTCATGAACGCGGACTGTCTGCCCATTTCGGGCGGCGAGCTGGCCCTCTTCGGCCTGTGCGTTGAGACCTGCCTGTGCATAGACAAGTCCTACGTCCTCGACGCCCTGGACACGATAATCGCCGAGGTGCGCGAGAGGATAGACAGGGGCGAGGGCTTCGGCTCCCGCGTGGCCCCGCGCCTGGCCTGCCATTTCAACCCCCTGTGCGCGCCCTGGCTCGACAAGGCCTTCCGGGATAACGGTGTCTGCCTCGTGCAGGGCAAGCTTTTCCCCTTCGCGGACAAGTTCCGCGGCTACCTCGAACAGGAGGAGGACGTCTACAAGGCCGTCGCGCGCATCATCCTCTCCGTTCCCAGCGTCATGAACATGCTCGACGAGGCACGCATAAACGCCGAGCTCGTCACCCGCTACCCAGTGGACGGCGCGCTCTACGGCTTTTATTCCTCGGACAGCTGGGTCGGCGCCCTGCAGAAGACCATGGTCAAGGTCATAGAGGCCGAGACCGGCGTGCCGCACTTTTATATTGAAGGCGACCTCTGGGCCCTCGGCGGAGAGGCACGTGAGACGCGCCTTGCAATAGTGCGCAGCATCTGCAATTATCTCAAGATCTCAAACATATAGGAGAACAGAGAATCAGAAAAGTAGGGAATTGATAGGCAATGGCACGAGAAAAGGTGTTGTGCGGGAAAGAGGAGATCATCCGGGCCGCAGTACGGATAGTTGACTCCGAGGGCATGGAGGCGCTCTCCGCCCGCCGCATATCCAAGGAACTCGGCGTCTCCGCAATGACTATCTATAATTACGTGGAAAACCTCGCGGAAGTCAAAAAATATGTGCTTTCGGACGGCTTTGACGGGCTTTACGACAGTATATATCATGCGCTCAACGAGCTGAGGGGCCAGGTGGACAAGGTCAAGTTCTGCAAGACCATAGCCATGCAGGTCTTCCAGTTTGCAAGCGAGAACAGGAATATTTTCATTTTCATGTTCTTCGAGGGGCGCAGCCAGTTCCGGGAGGACGCTGAGATACGGCCTTTTTACAACTTCATAGCCAAGCTGACCAAGCGCTCCAAGGCGACGCAAAAGGATTGGGCTGAAAACGCCAAGGCCTATGTCCTGCTGGAGTCTTACGTCATCTATGAGGCCTATCAGGCCTGCGCGGGCCTGTCCGAGGTCACAAAAGAGCAGTTTTCCTCGATGATAGACTTCCTGCTCGAAAAGTGCGTCACAAAGGAGCGGCAGAGCACATAAAATCGCCGGAGGGGAAAGCGTATCCTATTGACATTTAACTGTCAATAGGATATACTTATATCGTGATATTTACGCTGTACATAATGCCCGCCGCAGGTTGCGGCAGGCAGGCGGACATAATTAAAAGTGGAGGTATGCTAAAGTGGATGCGAAAACTGTCCCCGTCAAGCTGAGCGACGACATCAGGGCCATAATGGAAGAGCGCGGCATACGCGAGGAGGACATACGCGAGGTCCTGGACTATGCCGAGAGCACCGGCAAAAAGCTGTATGTCGAGGGTGAGGAGCGCTATCTGGCCAAGAAGAAGATAGGTAATTTCACCTGCAACGTGGAATACGCCGTAAACGGCGGCGAGGTGGAGGTACTGAACCTCTACAGCTACGTTATACTGCTCACCGGGCAGGAAGACTGAGAAGGAGGCAAGGGCAATGAGTCAGTGGAAGTGCTTTAACTGCAAGGCGGCTATGGAAGACGTGGACGACATCAAGATCGCCTACAAGGATTTGGACCTGCCCGACGCCACGGGTTACCGCTGCCCCAGCTGCGGCCTGGAGTTCATGGACGGGGAGTTCGTAGTCAACGAGCTCAACAGCGCCGAGACCATGCTTGAGGGCAAATAAGGGACACGAAGCGGAAATGGAGCTTTTTGCAGGAGTAGATATAGGCTCGACCACGTCCAAGTGCGTGCTGCTGGACGAGAAGGGCGAGATGTTGACCTTCCAGGTCGTGATGACGGAGTTTGACCGCAACGTCAGCGGCAGCAAAGCCTTTGCCGCGGCGCTGGAGGCCGCGGGAGTCCGGGAGGAGGACGTGAAGTACGTCGTATCCACGGGTTACGGCCGCAAGGCCTACGAGCGGGCGGATATGAACATCCCTGAGATAATCGCCCACGGCATGGGCACCTACTACGTGGACCCCACGGCGAGGACGATAATCGACATCGGCGGCCAGGACAGCAAGGTCATAGAGCTGGACGAGTACGGCACGGTGACGCGCTTTGAGATGAACGACCGCTGCGCGGCAGGCACGGGCCGGTTTTTCGAGGTGCTGACGCACAGGCTGCTGGGCATAGAGATGTCGGAGCTCTCGGACCTCATGAAGCAGGCGACGGAGCCCTGCACGATAAGCAGCATGTGTACGATATTTGCGGAGAGCGAGATAATCTCCTATCTATCGCAGAAGGTGCCTGTGGCGGACATTGCGGCGGGTACGGGCCGCTCCATCGCGCGGCGCATAATCTCCATGGGCCGGGCGGCGCAGATAACGTACAAGCCGCCCATAGTGTTCTCCGGCGGCGTGGCGAACAACGCCGCCATAGCGGACATTTTTGCAGACCTTCTGGGCAAGCCGGTAAAGGCCCTGAGCCTCCCGCAGTCCACCGCCGCCCTGGGCGCGGCCCTGAAGGCCAAAACCGAATACGCAAAATGAAAAAAGCCGGACACTGTCCGGCTTTTTCCTTTGCCTGCCCGGCAAATTCAGCTGCTGTGAGGTATGCTTGGCGTAATTCTAAATGCCTTACAACAGTCCGCTGCCAACTCTGTTTTTCAGCTCATAAACCTTTTTTTCAATGCTGCAGATCGCCTCTAAAAAGCAATCGTCGTCTTTGCCTGTGGGGTCATCCAGGCTCCAGTCCTCCCGGTATCGGCATGGCAGCGAAGGACAGGTTACATTGCAGCCCATGGTTATCACAATATCAACAGGGGGGATTTCAGACAACAGCTTGCTGCGCTGAGACTGCTCCATATCAACCCCATAGAGCCGCTTCATAAGCCGTACTGCGTCCTGGTTTATTTGCGGCTTGGTCTCCGTCCCCGCGGAATAGCTGTCAAACGCATCGGCAGCCAGCAGCTTGCCCAGGGCTTCCGCAATCTGGCTGCGGCAGGAATTGTGGACGCATACGAAGGCCACTTTTGGCTTTTGGGACATGCCTTAGCCCCGAACTTTCTGAATCAGCGCCTTGGCCTCATCCTTTTTCAAAACCTTGCCATAGGACACGACCTTCCCGTCCACTACCAGCGCCGGGGTCGTCATCACTCCATGGGCGGCGATCCTGGCAAAGTCCGTCACATGCTCGATCTCGGTATCCATGCCCAGCTCTGCCAGCGCCTCACGGGCGGCCAGCTCCAGGGCGCTGCATTTGGCGCAGCCGGAACCAAGTACCTTAATGCCGGCGGATGTTTTTTCTGTTTCAGCCTGAGCCATCGCCTCGGGCGTGCAGCCGCCGCAGCAGCAGGAAGTCGTCTCCTCTTTTTTGCTTTTGCTGAAGAGTCCCATGATTTTTGCCTCCTGAATCAAATAATAATGAACTGAAACACGTTGAACAAGTACCCCACCAGAATGATGCCGGCCGTACAGACGCCGACAAACAAAGCCAGCAGTTTGGGTTTGACGGCCTTTCGCAGCATAATGATGGATGGCAGACTCAGCGTTGTGACCGCCATCATAAAGGCCAGGATTGTGCCAAGCTGCGCGCCCTTTGCCAGCAGGGCCTCCGCCACAGGGATGGTGCCGAAAATATCCGCGTACATCGGCACGCCCACCAGAGTCGCCAGGAGCACCCCGAAGGGGTTGTTGCTGCCCAAAACTGCCGCAATCCAGCTTTCAGGTATCCAGTTGTGGATTACTGCGCCGATGCCGACACCAGCTAGAATATAGGGGAACACCTTTTTAAAGGTGGATAGAACCTGCGCTTTTGCATATTCCGCACGCTCTGCTTTGGTCAGGACGGGAGATTCGATATCCACGCTGCCTGCGGAAAGGATGAAGCTCTCAACATATTTTTCCATGTGCAGTTTTTCAATTACTGTACCGCCCGCAACGGCAATCGCCAAGCCCACCAGCACATAGATTACCGCGACTTTGGCTCCAAAAACACTCATCAGCAGCACAAGACTGCCCAAGTCTACCATCGGTGAGGAAATCAAGAAAGAGAAAGTCACCCCCAAAGGAAGCCCCGCGCTGGTAAAACCTATGAACAGCGGGATGGAGGAACAGGAACAAAACGGCGTTACCGTCCCCAGCAGAGCCGAAATGATATTTGCGCCGATCCCGTGAAAGCGCCCTAAAATTTTCTTGCTGCTCTCAGGGGGGAAATAACTTTGTATATAAGAGATTACAAAAATGAGCAAGCAGAGCAGAACAGTAATTTTGATCACATCATACAGGAAAAACTGAACGCTGCCGCCCAGACGTCCGTCTATGTCCAGTCCCAGAAGCGACAGTACATTTCCAATCAGCCTGTTCAACCATTTCATTCCCAGAATCTCGTCCTGAAAGAATTGCCATGCGCCCATGACAGAAACCTCACTTTCATAAAACAGGCAACAAATCAAAAATTTTTGATGTTTTAGCCCGAGATAAACGCCACCGTCATGATGGCGTCTATCTTTTGCAGGAAGGGCAGGGGCCGTCCTGCTCTGTATCGGGAGTAAGAATGGCCCGCAGCCTTTCCAGCGCCCATGCTCCGCCGGATGCACTCAGTCGGTAATGCGTCCATTTGCCTTCCTGCCTGCTGCTTACGATACCGGAATCACACAGGATTTTCATGTGGTAGGACAGCCCGGACTGCGTAAGATCCATTGGCTCCTGCAAGACGCAGGCGCATTTCTCGCCGCTGCGCAGCTGCTCCAGAATGGCAAGGCGTTTTGGGTCGCACAGCGCCTTGAACACCTTGGCGTCCTCTTGGTGGCACCCCATCAGCTCACCTCACATCAAATTGTTTTGATGTATGCAGTATATGCTTCTGCGTGTTGTTTGTCAACAGCTTTATGAGCCATGGTTTAAAATTTCGGGCATGCAGCTTCAAAGCTAAACCGGCAAGGCCTCGTTTTTGCGATGCCTTGCCGGTTGCGCTGCTTCATTCCCACTCCACCGTCGCGGGGGGCTTACTCGTGATGTCATATACAACGCGGGAGATCTCCGGCAGTTCGCCGGTGATGCGCTCAGAGGCGCGGGCCAGGGCGTCCAGGGGCAGGCGGGACCAGTCGGCGGTCATGAAGTCGTCGGTCGTGACGGCACGCAGGGCCAAAACTTCCCCAAAACTCCGCGCGTCGCCGCGCACGCCCACGCTGCGCGCTCCGGTGAGAACGGCAAAATACTGGTCGGGCCGCTCGCCGAGCTGGGATATCTCCTCCCGGAAGATGGCGTCGGCCCGGCGGAGCGTGCGCAGGCGCTCCTCGGTCACCTCGCCCACGACGCGCACGGCGAGGCCCGGGCCGGGGAAGGGCTGGCGGTCCACCAGCGCCTCCGGCAGGCCGAGCTCGCGGCCCAGGGCGCGCACCTCGTCTTTGAAGAGCTCCCGCAGAGGCTCGACCACTCCCTTGAATTCCATGTCCGCGGGCAGGCCGCCCACGTTGTGGTGGCTCTTTATCGTAGCCGCCTCGCCTGAGCCGCTTTCGACCACGTCGGGGTAGATGGTTCCCTGGACGAGGTATTCCGGCCCTCCGAGCTTCCGCGCCTCGGCCTCGAAGACGCGCACGAACTCCTCGCCTATGGCGCGGCGCTTGGCCTCTGGATCGGTGACGCCGCGCAGCCGGTTCAGGAAGCGCTCCTTCGCATCCACGCGCACAAAGCTCAGGCCGCCGCTTTGTCCGAAGGAGGCTTCGACCAGCTCTGCCTCGCCCTCGCGCAGCAGGCCGTGGTCCACAAAGACGCAGGTGAGCCGCCCGCCCATCGCGCCCTCGAGCAGAGCCGCCGCCACGGCGGAATCCACGCCCCCGCTCAGGGCGCAGAGCGCCCGTGCCCCGGCAAGCTCCCGGCGATATTTTTCAATGAGCTGCCCGGCGTAATCCCCCATCCGCCAGCTTCGCGTGCAGCCGCAGACCCGGAAGAGGAAGTTTGCCAGGATGTCGGCGCCGCGCTCCGTGTGCGTAACCTCGGGGTGGAACTGCACTCCATAAAGCCGCGCGGCGGGGTTTTCCATGGCGGCGACGGGGCAGCGCTCCGTCGAGGCCGTGACCTCGAAGCCTTCCGGCGTGCGCAGCACCCTGTCCGTGTGGCTCATCCAGCACAGGCTCTCGCCGCAGCAGCCGGAAAAGAGCGCGCTCTCCCGCGCGCTCAGGCGTACGCCGCCGTATTCACCCATGGCCCCGGCAGGGCCGACCTCGCCGCCCTCTAACACGGCCATGAGCTGGCAGCCGTAGCAGATCCCGAGGACAGGGACGCCCAGGTGGAATATCTCCCGGCTGCACCGGGGCGCGGCGGCGTCCGTCACGCTCTGCGGCCCGCCCGTGAGTATTATGCCGCTGTACCCGGAGGCGCGCACGCGCTCCGGGCTCGCCGCCCGCCAGGGCAGCACCTCGGCGAAAACGCCCTGCTCGCGCACGCGGCGGGCGATGAGGAGGCCGTACTGGCCCCCGAAGTCTATGACTAGTATCTTTTCCACAGCTTAGCCTCCTCTTCACTCCACCGTGACGGATTTTGCAAGGTTGCGTGGCTTATCTATGTCGCAGCCCTTCTCCCGCGCGGCGTAGTAGGCGAGCAGCTGGAGCGGGACTATCTCTGCTATGGCGTCGAAGAGCGGCTCCGTGCCGGGGACATAGATGACGTCGTCCGCCGCGGCGAGGATGCGCCGCTCCCCGGACCGGGCGACGGCAAGCACCTTGGCCCCGCGGGCCTTGACCTCCTCGATGCCGCTTATCATCTTGCCCAGCAGCTCCTCGCGGCAGCAGAGCGCGACAACGGGTGTGCCGTCGGAGATGAGGGCGATGGTGCCGTGCTTGAGCTCGCCCGCGGCGTAGGCCTCGGAGTGGTCGTAGCTTATCTCCTTCATTTTGAGTGCCGCCTCAAGGGCGACGGCATAGTCCACGTTGCGTCCGATATAATACAGCGCGTCGCCCAGGCAATAACGCTTCGCGAGGGCGGGAAGGGCGCTGTTCATGTCTATGGCGCGCTGGATGGCGTCGGGTATGAGGTAGAGCCTGCCAGCCAGCCGACGCAGCTCGGCCCCGCCTATGCGTCCGAGGCGGTGCGCCAGGTGCGCGGCCAGCGCGCAGATGACGGCCACCTGCGTCGTGTAGCCCTTCGTCGAGGCGACGGCGATCTCCGGCCCCGCTCGGGTGTAGATGAGGTCGTCCGCGAGCTTGGCGAGGCTGCTGCCCACAACGTTCACGATGGCGAGGAGCCGCGCGCCCCGGGCCTTGCACTCTCGCGCCGCGGCGAGGGTGTCGGCCGTCTCGCCGGACTGGGAGAGCGCGATGACCAGGGTCTCCGGCCCTATGAGCGGGTCTGAGTAGCGCAGCTCGCTGGCCAGCTCTGCCGTGACCGGCAGGCGGCAGAGCCGCTCGATGGCGTGCCTGCCGACGCAGCCCGCGTAGTAGGCCGAGCCGCAGGCGGTGATGACGACGGAGCGCACGTTCCGAAGCGCCTCGTCGCTTATGCCCAGCTCCTCGAACTCGATGCCGCCGCCGCGCAGGCGCGGCTCCAGCGCAGCGCGCACGGCCCGGGGCTGCTCCATTATCTCCTTGAGCATGAAATGCTCATAGCCGCCCTTTTCCGCGGCCTCGACGCTCCACTCTATGCGCGTGACGGGCGCGTCTATGGGCCTGCCGGCGCCGTCGAAGACAGTTACGCCCTCCGCAGTCAGCTCTGCGAACTGGCCGTCTTCGAGAAAGACGGCGCTGCGCGTGTGCGCCACGAGCGCCGTGACGTCGGAGGCAAAGTAGTTCTCACCCGCGCCTAGGCCGAGAATGAGGGGGCTGGCCTCGCGCAGGGCGTAGAGCTTCCCCGGTGCGTCGGTGCAGAGTATGCCCAGGGCATAGCTGCCCTCCAGCCGGGCGGCCGTGCGCATGAGGGCCTGTTTGATGTCCCCCGTGTAGCAGGTTTCGAGCAGGTGGACGACCACCTCGGTGTCCGTCTCGCTCAGAAAGACGCAGCCGCGGGCCGTGAGCTCCTCGCGCAGGGCCGAGTAGTTTTCGATGATGCCGTTGTGGACGACGGCGAACTTGCCGTTGTTGCTGACGTGGGGGTGGGCGTTCAAATCAGTTGGCGCGCCGTGGGTGGCCCAGCGGGTGTGGCCTATGCCGGAGTACCCGGGCAGGTCCGCGCCGCCGTGCGTCTTTTCACACAGTGCCTCGATGCGCCCGCCGGTCTTGGCGAGCTCCAGCCCGGCCTCGCCCATGACGGCGAGACCTGCCGAGTCGTAGCCCCGGTATTCCAGGGCCTTCAGCCCCTCCAGCAGCACCGGCGCCGCCTCGCGCCCGCCTGTGAAGCCGATGATTCCGCACATATCCGCTCCTTTCCAGTCACAGCCTGATGTATTCGTCCCTGCCCGCGCCGACGGAGACCCAGCGGATGGGGCAGCCCGACTCCTGTTCTATGCGCCGCACGTAGCGCCGCGCCTCAAGGGGCAGGTCGGTCCATTTTCGGGCTTTGGAGATGTCGCAGCCCCAGCCGTCCATGTATTCGAGGACGGGCTTTGCCCCCTCGAGCGCGGCGGGGAAGGGGAAGTCGCGCGTCTCGGCGCCGTCCACCTCGTAGGCGACGCAGAGGGGTATCTTATCCATGTAGCCGAGCACGTCGAGCTTGGTGAGAGCGAGGCAGGTCGCGCCCTGAAGGCGCACGCCGTAGCGCGTAGCCACGAGGTCGATGGGCCCGACGCGCCTGGGCCTGCCTGTCTTCGCGCCGTATTCGGAGCCGGCCTCGCGCAGGGCCTCGGCCTCGGGGCCGGACCATTCGCACACAAAAGGCCCCTCGCCCACGCAGGTGGAGTAGGCCTTGACTACGCCCACGACCTCGTCCAGGCTCCCCGCGAGAGGCCCGCCGCCCATGAGTGCGTAGGCTGCCAGGGTGTTGGACGAGGTGGTGTAGGGGCAGATGCCCTGCTCCAGGTCGCGCAGGGCGCCGAGCTGGGCCTCGAAGAGTATGCCCTTGCCGGCGGCCGAGGCCCCGGAGAGGAAGCGGCCCGTGTCGCGTATGTGGGACCGCAGCGGAGCGCCGTATTTTTCGAGCCAGGCCTCGATCTCGCCCAGCTCATGGCCCGGCGCGCCATAGACGCGGGTGAGGATGAGGTTTTTCCACTCCAGCAGGCCGGCGAGGCGCTCGCGCAGCTGGGCGGGGTAGGCGAGGTCGCCCGCCTGGAGGGTCTTTTTCTGGTATTTGTCCGAGTAGAAGGGCGCGATGCCCTGGCCCGTGGAGCCGTATTTGTGCGCGCCGAGCCGCCGCTCCTCCAGCGCGTCCTGCTCCTTGTGCCAGGGCAGGAGCAGGCCAGCGCGTTCGCTTATCATGAGGTTTTCCGGAGTTATGTAAACTCCATTTGCCCGGAGCAGCTCGATTTCCTCCCACAGGCTCTGGAGGTCGAGCGCCACGCCGGGGCCGAGCACGTTCACGACCCCAGGGCGGAAGATGCCGGAGGGCAGCAGGTGCAGGGCGAACTTCCCGTATTCGTTTATGACGGTGTGGCCCGCGTTCCCGCCGCCCTGATAGCGGACGACGATGTCGAAGTCCTCGGTGAGCAGGTCCACCATCCGGCCCTTGCCCTCGTCGCCCCAGTTTATGCCGACTACCGCGCAGTTTGACATTGTATTTCCTCCAAGTGTTCGATGCTTTGCCCGCTGGCCCCGTAGTTTTTGAGGTATCGGGCCGAGGGGTCGCCCACGTCGCAGCCCTCCCAGCTCCGGTTGGGCATCCAGAAGCCGGGTATCATCTCAGCCTGCCCGGGGTAGAACTGCTCAAAAAGCTCCCGATAGAGCAGGGCCTCCTTGGTAAATGGCTGTGCAAAGGCATATTTTTTGCGCTTGTGCTCAAAATCCGCGTCGGAGTACACGCGCCCGGCCAGGGCGCGGAGCTCGTCGGCCAGGGAGTGGCCCACGGCGTCGGAAAAGGCGGCCTTCTCGCGCCAGAGGATGGATTCGGGCAGCAGGCCCTCGCCCTCGAAGGCGCGGCGCAGGAGGTATTTGCCAACGCCGTGGCGGTTCATTTTGAGCTCCGGGTCTATGGACATTACGTAGCGCACGAAGTCGAGGTCCCCGAAGGGTACCCGCGCCTCCAGCGAGTGGACGGAGATGCAGCGGTCCGCGCGCAGCACGTCATAGGCGTAGAGCTCGCGCACCCGCTTCTGCGCCTCGCGCTGGAATTCCGCCGCCGAGGGGGCGAAGTCGGTGTACTTGTAGCCGAAGAGCTCGTCGGAGACCTCGCCCGTGAGCAGGACGCGGATGTCGGTCTGCTCGTGTATGGCCTTGCAGACGAGATACATGCCTATGCTGGCCCTGACGGTGGTGATGTCGTAGCTGCCGATGGCGGCGATGACCTCGGGCAGGGCAGAGACGGCCTCACGCACGGGGACTACGACCTCCGTGTGCTCGCTGCCGAGGAAGTCCGCAGCCTCGCGGGCGTAGCCGAGGTCGATGGCGTCGTCCCTCATGCCTATGGCAAAGGTGCGCAGGCGCTCTCCCGTGAGCCTTGCCGCTATGCCGCAGACGAGGGAGGAGTCCAGCCCGCCGCTGAGGAGAAAGCCTACCTTCGCGTCGGAGACCAGGCGCTTTTCCACGGCCCGGACGAGCCTTGCGCGTATGCCAGCGCAGACCTCGTCCTCGTCCCCGGAGACTGCCGGCCCGGCCTCGCCGGGGTCGGCGTAGCGGTGAAAGCGCCCGCCGCGCCAAAAGCAGCCGGGCGGGAAGGGCATGACCCTCGAAACGAGGCCGACAAGGTTCTTGGCCTCGCTGGCGAAGAGCATCTGCCCGCCCGCGTCCCGGCCGTAAAAGAGGGGGCGTATGCCTATGGGGTCGCGCGCGGCAATGAACTCGCGCGATCTCCCGTCGTAGATGATGAGCGCAAACTCCGCGTCGAGCATCTTGAACATGGCCTCGCCGTACTCCCGCCAGAGGGGCAGCAGCACCTCGCAGTCGGAGCCGCTTTTGAAGCTGTATTTCGGGGCGAGGGCGGCCTTTATCTTTTCAAAGCCGTAGATCTCTCCGTTGCAGACGACATAGTCCCCGTCCAGCTCGAAAGGCTGCATCCCGCCCGGCTCCAGGCCCATGATGGCCAGACGGTGGAAGGCGAGGACGCCGTCGCCCAGGCGGAGCACGCGGCTGTCGTCCGGGCCGCGCGACTTGGTCCTGTCGAAGCCCGCGGTGAAGGCGGGCATGTCGGGCTCAGGCCCGCAGTAACCCATTATGGAGCACATGGCTATCCTCCTCAGCCCACCCCGTAGAGCAGCTCGCTGTAGGTGGGGTAGGGCCAGTATTTCGCGGCCGTGAGGCTCTCGGCCTCGTCGGCAGCGGCGCGCAGCTCCCGCATCCGGGGCAGCACCTCGTCGCGGATGGACCGGGACTCGGCGCTGATGTCCGGCGCGTCGTGCAGGCGGAGCATCGCGCCCTCGAGCGCGTCCGTACCGGCGGCGATGAGGTCGCAGAGCGTGGAGAGGCGGCGCACCAGGCCGCGCTCGTAGGCGCAGGGGCAGTCGGGATCGAGGGCGCGCTTGGCGGCTGCGGCGCGGGCCGTGTCCGCGGCGAAGGCCTCCACGGCGGGGAGTATCTCCTTCTTCGCCATGTCCGCCATGGTCAGGGCCTCGATGGAGACGGTCTTGCAGTAGTTTTCCAGCATTATCTCATAGCGGGAGCGCAGCTCCGCCTCGGTGTAGACGCCGAGGGAGGTGAGCATTGTGACGTTTTTCTCGTCCAGGAGGCGGGGCATGCAGTCGGGCGTCGTGCGCAGGTCGGACAGCCCGCGGCGCTCGGCCTCGCGCAGCCAGGCGGCGTCATAGCCGTTGCCGTTGAAGATGATGCGCTTGTGAGCTGAGATGGAGCTGCGTATGAGCTCGTGAAGCGCGGCGTCGAAGTTTTCCGCTCCCTCCAGCTCGTCGGCGTAGCGACGCAGGACGGAGGCGACGGCGGAGTTGAGCATGATGTTGGCGCAGGCGATGGAGTTCGAGGAGCCGAGCATGCGGAACTCGAACTTGTTGCCCGTGAAGGCGAAGGGCGAGGTGCGGTTGCGGTCCGTGGCGTCCTTCAGGAAGCGGGGCAGGGCGTCCACGCCGAGGCGCAGCTGACTGCGCTCGCAGGCGGCATAGGGCGCGTCGGCCTCGATGGCCTTGAGTATGGCGGTGAGTTCGTCGCCTAGGAAGATGGACACGACGGCGGGGGGCGCCTCGTTGGCGCCGAGACGGTGGTCGTTGCCCGCCGTGGCGACGGAGATGCGAAGCAGGTCCTGGTATTCGTCAACGGCCTCGACGACGGCGCACAGGAAGGTGAGGAACTGCGCGTTTTCGTGCGGCGTGTCGCCGGGCGAGAGGAGGTTCAGGCCCCTGTCCGTCGTGAGGGACCAGTTGTTGTGCTTACCTGAGCCGTTGACGCCGGCGAAGGGCTTTTCGTGCAGCAGGCAGACGAGGCCGTGGCGGGAGGCGACCTTCTGCATGATCTCCATTGTGAGTTGGTTGTTGTCCGTGGCGATGTTCGCCGGGCCGTAGATGGGCGCGAGCTCGTGCTGGGCGGGGGCGACCTCGTTGTGCTCGGTCTTGACGAGGACGCCGAGCTTCCAGAGCTCCTCGTCGAGGTCCTGCATGTAGGCCTCGACCCGGGGCTTGATGCTGCCGAAGTAGTGGTCGTCGAGCTCCTGGCCCTTGGGCGGGCGCGCGCCGAAGAGGGTGCGGCCCGTGCAGACGAGGTCGCGGCGCTTTTTGAAGAGCTCGCGGTCCACGAGGAAATATTCCTGCTCAGGCCCGACGGAGGGGACGACCCGCCGCGTGTCCCCGTCGCCGAAGAGGCGCAGGACGCGCAGGGCCTCCCTGGAGAGCGCGTCCATCGAGCGCAGCAGCGGGGTCTTTTTGTCGAGGGCCTCGCCGCCGTAGGAGCAGAAGGCCGTGGGGATGCAGAGAGTGCGGCCCTTTATGAAGGCGTAGCTGGTGGGGTCCCAGGCGGTGTAGCCGCGGGCCTCGAAGGTGGCGCGCAGGCCGCCGGAGGGGAAGGAGGAGGCGTCCGGCTCGCCCTGTATGAGCTCCCGGCCGTTAAACTCCATGATGACGCCGCCGTCGGGCGCGGGGGATATGAAGCTGTCGTGCTTTTCGGCAGTGATGCCGGTCATGGGCTGGAACCAGTGCGTGAAATGCGTCGCCCCGCGCTCCACCGCCCAGTCCTTCATGGCGGAGGCCACCTCGCCTGCCACGTCGGAATTGAGCGGGCGCCCGGCCTCAATCGTCTCCTTCAGGGAGTCGTAGACCCAGCCGGGGAGCCTGGCCCTCATGGCCCTGTCGTCAAATACCATACATCCAAAATATTCGGGTACTGCCGTCATTCCGCTCACACCTTTTCTGAAAAATAAAAAGGCAAGGACGCCGCAGGTATGCTGCCTGCGGCGTCCTTGCCGTACAACGCGAACAATATAAGCCCCATAGTGCAATTTGTCAAGGGTGCAATTGCAAAAATCAGCACATTAGTCAAAAGTCGCCGTTGACAAACGGCCGTCCATGTGGTAAAGTCACTGGGTGAACGAGGAAGTTCATTCGGAGTGAGGGACAGGTGCCGAATGTTTCCTCGGTTTTTTGATTTTATAAGCCGGAAAGGTCGGATTCGACATGAAATATACGCCGGAAGAGATAATCCAGTACGCGAAGGAGGAGAACGTCAAGTTTGTGCGCCTGGCCTTCTGCGACGTATACGGCAGGCAGAAGAACGTCTCCATCATGGCCTCTGAGCTGGAGCGGGCCTTTCGCTCGGGCATAGCCATCGATGCCTCTGCCATCCCTGGCTTCGGCGGCGAGGTGCGCTCGGACCTGCTGCTGCACCCCGAGCCGGAAACGCTTGCAGAACTGCCCTGGCGGCCGGAGAACGGCAAGGTGGTGCGCATGTTCTGCGACATCAAATACCCCGACGGTCGCCCCTTCGAGGCCGACACCCGCGCGCTCCTGCGCGAGGCGGCGGCGAAGGCCGAGCACGCGGGCTACAGCTTCGCCTTCGGCTCGGAGATGGAGTTTTACATCTTCCGCCGGGACGAGGACGGGGAGCCCACGCGCATACCCTACGATCACGCGGGCTACATGGACGTCGCCCCCGAGGACAGGGGCGAGAACATAAGGCGCGAGATCTGCCTCACGCTGGAGCAGATGGGCATCCGCCCCGAGAGCAGTCACCACGAGGAGGGCCCCAGCCAGAATGAGATAGACTTTCGCTACTCTGACCCCCTCCAGGCGGCGGACAACGCCGTGACCTTCTGCTCCGTCGTGCGCACCGTGACGGCGGGCAACGGCCTGTGCGCGGATTTCTCGCCCAAGCCCCTGCCGGAGAGCGCGGGCAGCGGCCTGCACATAAATATGTCCGTCCGCGGCGAGGTGGACGGCTGCGACGCCCTGCCCTACGTCATCGCGGGCGTGCTGGATAAGATCTGCGACATGACGGTGTTCCTCAACCCCTGCGAGGCCTCCTACGCCCGCCTGGGCAGCTTCAAGGCCCCGCGCTACGTCTCCTGGTCGAGCGAGAACCGCTCCCAGCTCATCCGTATCCCTGCGGCCCGGGGCGAGTTCAAGCGTGCGGAGCTGCGCTCGGCGGACCCCATGGCAAACCCCTACATCGCCTTTGCCCTGCTCATCGAGGCGGGGCTCTACGGCATTGAAAAGCGCCTCATCCTGCCAGAGCCGGCGGATATGAACCTCTACACCGCGCCTGCGCGCGTGCTGGAGGTCTTTCGCCGCCTGCCCGCTTCCCTGGCGGAGGCGGAAGTGGCTGCCTCCGGCAGCGAGTTCATCGCCCGCTGCCTGCCCGAGCCTGTGGCGAGGGCCTATTTCCGGCGCTGAGACGCGGCATCCAGGCTGAAAGGGGGGAGCGGACATGGTGTTCAGGGAGCGCAGCTACGGCGTCCTTGTTGTCTCGGCCTCGGAAAAATTCAACAGCGCCATGCGGGAGCTCCTGCCCATGACGGACTTCTGGCCCGTGGACTATGCGGCCAGCGTCAGCGAGGCCCGCCGCCGCCTGCTGGACACGGAGTACGACCTCGTGCTCATCAACGCGCCCCTGCCGGACGACTTCGGCGCGCGCCTGGCCACGGGCCTGTGCGCCGACACGGGCGCGGGCGTGCTGCTCTTCGTCAAGGCCGCGCAGTATGAAGAGGTCTGCGCCAAGGTGCTGGAGCAGGGCGTCATGACCATCCCGAAGCCTGCCCCGGCGCAGGTGGTGCGCCAGAGCCTGCGCGTCCTGTGCGCCACGCGCGAGCGCCTGCGCCGCATGGAGGAGCGCCAGGCCTCGGTGGAGGAGAAGATAGAAGAGATACGCCTCGTGAACCGGGCCAAGTGGCTGCTCATAGAGCGACTGGGCATGACCGAGGCCGAGGCGCACCGCTATATAGAAAAGCAATCCATGGACCAGCGCATCCCACGGCGGGAGCTGGCCGAAAACATTATAAAGACTTACGAATGAGCGGGAGGCGCGGGCAATGACAAAGCACATATTCGTGACGGGCGGTGTGGTGTCCGGGCTGGGCAAGGGCATCACGGCGGCGAGCCTGGGCAGGCTCCTCAAAGCGCGCGGCCTCAAGGTGGCGGCGCAGAAGCTGGACCCCTACATAAACGTGGACCCCGGCACCATGAGCCCCTATCAGCACGGCGAGGTCTTCGTCACCGCCGACGGCGCGGAGACCGACCTCGACCTCGGCCACTACGAGCGCTTCATAGACGAGGAGCTCAACAGCCTGTCGAACCTCACGACGGGCCGGGTCTACTCCAGCGTCATACAGAAGGAGCGCCGCGGCGAGTACCTGGGCAGCACGGTGCAGACCATACCGCACATCACGGACGAGATAAAGGGCAGCATCCGCGCCCTGGCCGCGCGCACGGGAGCGGACGTGCTCATAACCGAGATCGGCGGCACCATAGGCGATATCGAGGGCCAGCCCTTCATAGAGGCCATTCGCCAGATAGGCCGCGAGGCCGGGCGGGGGAACGCGCTTTTCATCCACGTCACGCTCGTGCCCTACCTGCGCGCCTCGGGCGAGCACAAGTCGAAGCCCACCCAGCACTCGGTAAAGGAGCTCCAGGGCCTGGGCGTCTCGCCGGACATCATCGTCCTGCGCAGCGACGAGCCCATTGAGGACAGGGGCATTTTCCGCAAGGTGGCGGATTTCTGCAACGTCTCGGAGGACTGCGTCATATCGAACGTCACCCTGCCGAACCTCTACGAGGCCCCTCTGAGGCTGGAGGAGGCGGGACTGGCCCGCGCAGTCTGCCGGGGCCTCGGTCTCGAGACGCCGGAGCCGGATTTGTCCGAGTGGCGCGAGATGGTGGAGAGGATGCACAGCCCGCGCCGCAGCGTGCGCATCGGCCTCGTGGGCAAGTACGTGCGGCTGCACGACGCCTATCTCTCCGTGGCCGAGGCCCTGCGCCACGCGGCCTGGGCCCAGGACGCGAGCGCTGAGATAGCCTGGATAGACGCCGAGGAGCTCGAAAAGCCCGAAGGCGAGCGCCTGCTTTCGGACCTGGACGGCATCATCGTCCCCGGGGGCTTCGGCCTGCGCGGAACGGAGGGTATGTTCGCCGCGGCGAGGTACGCGCGTGAGCGGCACCTGCCGTACTTCGGCATCTGCCTGGGCATGCAGACGGCGGTAATCGAGTTTGCGCGGGACGCGGCGGGCCTTGCGGGCGCGAACTCCGGCGAGTTCGACCCAGCGAGTCCCCACAAGGTCATCGACTTCATGCCCGGCCAGAGCGAGAGCGTGGACAAGGGCGGGACCCTGCGGCTGGGAGCCTGCCCCTGCGAGATAGTCCCCGGCACGACCTTAGCGCGCTGTTACGGCCAGGACGAGGTCTGGGAGCGCCACCGCCACCGCTACGAGCTGAACAACGCCTACCGCGGGCGCCTGACCGCCGCGGGCCTGACGCTCAGCGGCCTCTCTCCGGACGGGAAGCTCGTCGAAGCCGTGGAGCTCGGCTCGGAGCGCTTCTTCGTCGGCGTGCAGTACCACCCGGAGTTCAAGTCCCGCCCGAACCGCCCGCATCCCCTCTTTACAGGTTTCATCTCCGCAGCACTGGAAAAATAAAAACGCCGCCGCGAGTTCAAGACTCGCGGCGGTTTTCTCTTTAGTCTCCGAAGAAGATGCCGACGTCCCTGGCGGTCTGGATGAGGGGGTGGTCGGTGGGGAGGAACTTGGTGCGGCTGGCGGCGTCTGCGAGGGGCACATCTACTATGCGGCCCTCCTGTATGCCGACCATGGTGCCGTATTTTTTCTCCATGATGAGCCGCGCAGCGGCGGTGCCGAACTGGGTGGCGAGCACGCGGTCATAGGGGCAGGGGGGGCCTCCCCTCTGGTAGTGGCCGGGGACGGTGACTCGGGTCTCCTGCCCGGTCATGCTTTCGAGCTCGGCGGCGATGCGGTAGGAGATGGTGGAGTGCTTGGAGCTCTCCTTTATCCTGCGGCGCTCTTCCTCGCTGAGCACGGCGTCGGTGGAGGACACGGCGCCCTCTGCGACGGCGATTATGGAGAAGTTCCTGCCGTGCTTGCGGCGGTACTCGATGGCGGAGGCGACCTTTTCAATGTCGTAGGGTATTTCAGGGATGAGGACGATGTCCGCGCCGGAGGCGATGCCGGCGTTGAGAGTCAGCCAGCCCGCGTCGCGGCCCATGAGCTCGACGACGAAGACTCGGCTGTGTGAGCTGGCGGTGGAATGGATGTAGTCGATGACGTTCGAGGCGATGTCCACGGCGCTCTGGAAGCCGAAGGTGGTGTCGGTGCCCCAGATGTCGTTGTCGATGGTCTTGGGCAGGGTAACGATGTTCATGCCCGCGTCCATGAGGAGCTTGGCGCTCTTCTGCGTGCCGTTGCCGCCCATAACGACGAGGCAGTCAAGGTTGAGGCGGTTGTAGGTGTTGAGCATCGCGGGCATGAGGTCGTTGCCCTCGTCGTCCACGATGGCTTTGCCGGGTATGTATCTCTGACGGGAAGTGCCGAGGATGGTGCCGCCCTCTATGAGGATGCCGGAGAAGTCGCGCGAATCCATAAATTTGTAGTCGCCCTCGATGAGACCCTTGTAGCCGTCGTACATGCCGTAGATCTCGACGTTGTCCACATACTGGAGCAGCGCCTTGCCCACGCCGCGTATAGCTGCGTTCAGGCCCTGGCAATCGCCGCCGGAGGTAACGAGGCCGACCCTGGTGTTTCGTTTCATAAATCACCCTCCAAATATACCTGACGTACCAAATGTATCATACAACACCCAAGTTTATATGTCAACACCAATCGGCCGCAAAAGCCGAAAATGCGCGTATACCGCGAAAAACCGCAGGGGAGGGGCCCCGTCCCGGTCCGGCGTGGATCTACGGCCGGCGCCGCGGCGTCGCAAGCTGCGGGCGGCGGGAGCCGCCCGCAAAGGGGGAACCCCCGGCGAGGGTTCCCCCTTTAACCCCCTCCTGCGCTTTGTGAGCATAAAGAAACGCCCAGGGGCGCCGCCCCTGGACCCCGCCCGCTTTTTTGTAAAAAAGCGGGGCAAAAAACTTTTATTCCTGGGCGGGGTCATTTTCCGACGCAGAAGCGGGAGAATATGCGCTCCGTTACGTCGTCGCGCACGCTGCGGCCGGTGAGCTCGGCAAGCGCGTCCAGAGCCTCTTCGGCTTCTGTCAGCACGGCGTCAGGCGTGAGGCCAGCCGCGAGCGTCTCACACGCGGCGTCGAGCGCGGCCAGCGCGCGCTGGACCGCCTCGGCTTGACGCGCGTTTGTGAGTATCTCCCCAGCCGGGGCCTCGGGGGCGGGGAAGAGCGCCGCTATGACCTCGGCAAGCTCACCAAGGCCCTCGCCTGTGCGGGCGCTCAGGCGCACCACGGCGCCAAAGCCGGAAAATTCCCCGGCGTCCAGCGCCTGCGGCAGGTCGGCCTTGTTGAGGACGCATATGGCCCGCTTCGCGCCGCGCGCCGCTGCCAGCGTCTCGGCGTCGGCCTCCGAAAGCGGCTCCGAGCCGTCGAAGACCGCCAGCACCAGCTCCGCGCCCTCCGCAGCCGCAAAGGCCCGGCGTACGCCCTCGCGCTCGGCCTCGTCCGAGGCGGCGCGCAGGCCCGCCGTGTCCGTCAGGCGCAGCAGCACCCCACCCAAGAGCGCCTTCTCTTCAATGGTGTCCCGAGTCGTGCCGGGCTGGGCGGTGACTATTGCCCGCTCATAGCCCAACAGCGCGTTCAGCAGCGAGCTCTTCCCCGCGTTCGGCCGCCCGATTATCGCCGCCGGCAGCCCCTCACGCAGCACCCGCCCTCGCTCAAAGCTCGCCAGCAGCCGCCGCAATTCCGCCGCGCCCGCGTCAAGCCTCTCAGCATAGGCCCGCAGCTCAAAGGGCTCGATGTCCTCGTCCGGGTAGTCCAGCACGGCATCAAAGTGAGATATTATGTCAACCACGTCCGAATACACCGCCTCTGCCCTGCGGCTGAGCGCGCCGCCGAGCTGGCCTGCGGCGTTGACGGCGGCCTCGGCCGTGCCGGCCTCGATGATGTCGATGACGGCCTCGGCCTCGGTGAGGTCGAGCCTGCCGTTCAGGAAGGCGCGCTTTGTGAACTCGCCGGGCCCGGCCTGCCTGGCCCCGGCGGCGAAGAGAGCCTCCAGCGCGGCGCGCAGCACGACGGGGGAGCCGTGACACTGGAGCTCTGCGGTGTCCTCGCCGGTGTAGCTGTGCGGCGCGCGGCTTACTGTGCACAGGCAGAGGTCCAGGACGCGCCCGCGCGCGTCGAGCAGGCGGCCGTAGACGAGGAGCCGGTCCGCGTGCGCGGACATGGGCCTGCCGTCGGCGGGGCGGAACACAGCGTCAGCCGCGGCCAGCGCTCCCGGCCCGGAGACGCGGACTATGCCTATAGCCGAAATTGTGCCGCCGGTAGCTATGGCGGCTATGGTGTCTGACATACGTAAAACCCCTTTAAAAAAAGCCGGCGCAAGGCCGGCTTTTGTCTGTATGCTGATTTTAACCCAGGCTGAAGCTCTTGCGCTCGGCGCTGTCGAACATCCTGACGATTATGGCGGCGACCTCGCTGCGCTTTATGCCGCTCTCGGGAAGGAAGGAGCCGTCCGCCAGCGCGCCGTCCAGGATGCCTGCGCGGTAGAAGGCGTAGACCTCGGCGGAGCCTATGCTGCCCACGGCGACGTCGGGTATGGCGCCGTCCGCGACGGAGTTTATCTCCGTGTATTCGGAGACGGGCAGGGCGTTGTAGAAGAGGCGGACATAGTCGCGCCGGCTGATGGGCGAGTCGTACTCCCCGCGGGAGAGAGAGCCGTAGTTCGCGGGTGCGATGCCGTTTTCGACGGCGTAGGCCACATAGGTGGTGTACCAGGGGCTGCCGTTCGTGAGGGTGACTGCGCCGTCGTGGTAGAGCTGGTGCATGCAGGCGGCGATCTTGATGGCCTGGGCGAGGGTGAAGCTCTCGTCGGGGCCGTAGGTCGTCTCTGTGATGCCGTCTATAAGGCCGAGCTCCACAGCGGAGTAGACGTAGCGGCCGTACCAGCTGTCGGAGGCCACGTCGCTGAAGCTGAGCGCGGCGGAGCGGGTGTAGCTTCCGCCTACGAGCAGGGAGGACGAGGCCGAAGCCGTGACCGTGGCGCTGCCGCCCTCGCAAACGATGTAGAGCTGGTTTAGGTTGACCTTGCCGTTCGAGGCCTCGCCGCCGACGGTGACGTTCAGGAAGGAGCCGGAGCTTATCTTGACCGTGGCCGCGCCGGAAAGGAGGGTCAGGCAGGCGCCCTCGCGGAGGCTGAGCCTCTGACCAGAGGAGAGGGAAACTCGCGCCTGGCCGCCGGACTGCCCGGAAGCGCCCTGGAAAGCGGAGCGCAGCGCGCTGTCGATGCCCTCCGCTGCGTCACGCACCAGGCTGTCCGCCCAGCTGTCGGCATAGCTCTGGGAGACGAGGGGGTCGGAGGCGCTGCCCGCCGCGGAGGCGGTGACGCCGCCGCAGAGCAGCAGCAGGCAGAAGGCAAGGGCTAGTATACGTTTACGCACGGGGGCACCTCATCATTTCTGATTTTTCGCCGCGGCCGCCGCCTCGGAATCCATGCGCTCGGAGAGGTAGTAGCCGAGGGCGAGCAGGCTGTCGGAGAAGTGGATGTTCTCGACTATGACATCGGACTCCGCCACGTCAAGCTCGACGTTGGTGAAGTTCCAGATGGCGTGAACGCCGTGCTCCACGAGCTCGTGCGCGGCCTTGTTGGCCATGAGCTTGGGGACGGAAAGGACGGCCATATCTACCTTGTTGTTGTCGAAAATTTGGGGCAGCTCGGAAATATCGTGTATGCGGATGCCGGATATATCCGTGCCAATGAGCTCCGGCCTGACGTCGTAGGCGGCGAGCATGTGGAAGCCGTACTGTTCGAAGCAGAAGTTCTCGATGAGCGCGCGGCCAATGTTGCCGACGCCGACGAGTATGACGGAGAAGTCGCGGTTCATGCCGAGAATGGAGGCGATCTCCCCGCGCAGGCCGGTGACGTTGTAGCCGTAACCCTGCTGGCCGAATTCTCCGAAGCAGCTGAAGTCCTGCCTTATCTGGGAGGAGGTCAGCGACATCTGCCTGCCGAGCTCGCCGGAGGAGATGCGGTCCACCCCGGCGGTCTTGAGCTCGTCCAGCTTGCGCAGATAACGAGGCAGACGCCTTATAACGTTGTTGGATACCTTGAGCTGTTTCACTTTTTCCACCAAGTTCCTTTTCTATCCTCTTGAAAGAGAGTAATCAGATTTCAGTGTAGAATTATAGCACAGCGTTTCGAGTCTTTCAAGGGAAAATAATATGTAAATATTGCGGAATAAATAAAAAAACCCTCCCAATTTGCCCAAAGAGGCGAATAGGGAGGGAAAATATGCAGTCCCGACTCAATCGAGTGCCGCGATGAATTCCTCGGGGGAACCCGCGGCGGAGTAGGTGAAGCCGTCGCCCGTCTCGCAGAGTAGCAGGCCCTCGGCCATGTAGACGTTCAGGGTAGACGAGCCCTCGTCGTAGTTGAGGCCGACGCTGCAATAGACGTCCCCGAGTGCCTGGGGCTGCGCGTCGCCCGCGGGGCTGAGCATGGAGGCGATGACCAGAATGTCGTCCTCGTCCGTGATGGTGCGGCTGAGGCCCTCTGCGCTGATATCTATTGAGCTGATGCTGCCGGCGTCGAGGGAGAGAACGCCCTCTCCAGACTGGGAGAAGAGCTCCGGGACGGCGGCGCCGTCCGCGACCCCGGTCTCCGCCGGGTTCTCGCTCTCGGTGTTTTCCGCGCTGTTGTCGGCGGGAGGAAGAGCCTCGTCGCCAGCCGCGTCGCGGGGGTCAACTTCATACGGCGCTGCGGCCACGCCGAACTGCGCGGCCTGCGGCACGCCGGCGCCGGCGCCGTCTGTCCGGACTCCGGACGGCAAAGCCAGCCGTACTGTTGCCAGTACGGCCAGGACCAGGCAGGCGGCAAGGGCCAGGTAGCGGGCCAGGCTCTTTCCGGGCGCTTTGGACCGCCCCGACCCGTGTACGCCCTGGGTGCGCACGGCGGCCATGACGTCCCCGGCGAAGCCCTCGGGCGCGGCCGTCTCCCCAAGTGAAAGGGAAATAGCGCTGAACGCATCGTATACGCGGCGGCAATCAGGGCAGCAGCCGAGGTGCTTTACGAGCTCGGTCTTATGAGGCTCCGGCAGCTCGCCGTCGAGCATCTGGCTTATCATTTCCTGGTATTTGTCACACTCGCTCATGCGTTCGCACCTCCCTTCCGCTCGTTTGACGCGAGGGACCCAGGAATGTTCCCCTCGCGTATCAAAAACTCGGAAAGTTTTTTGCGCGCGCGGAAGATACGGGATTTCACCGTGCCCTCCTCCAGACCGAGGGCGCGGCCTATCTCGTCGTAGCTCAGACCGTTTATCTCGCGCAGCAGCAGGATCTCGCGGTATTCGGGCGAGAGCTGCTCCAGCCCGCGGTGTACGGACTCACGCAGCTCAGTGCGTTCAAGTCTCGCCTCGGGCGAAAAGCGCTCGTCCGGGATCTCCAGCTCGCCCTCCTCGCCGTCCTCGTCCTCCCAGCTGAGGGAGACGGTGCGGCGCTTGGCGCGCCCGCGCAGAAAGTCGATGCATATGTTGCTGGTCAGCCTGTAGAGCCAGACGGAGAACTTGCTCTCTCCCCGGAAACTGCCCAGGGAGTTGAAAGCGCGGATAAAGGCCTCCTGAGCCATGTCGCGCGCGTCCTCCTCGTTGCCGACCATCCTCAGAGCCAGACTGTATACTTTATTCTGATGTTCCAGCACCAGAGCCTCAAAGGCCTCCGTGTCCCCGGAGCGTACCTTGAGGATGATCTCCAGCTCTTCTTCCCGGGTCATGAAATCACTCACTAAATAATTTCGTCTATGGGCGGACGCCCCAGCGCTATGTCGCGCGCTATGGAGCGCAGCTCATCCAGTGTTGATATCCTTACGAGCTTCTGCTTCCAGGCGGAGGAATATGCCACGCCCTTGATGTACCAGGGCAGGCGCGCCCGGGCCTCGATGCAGGCGAGGCGCTCGCCCTTCTCCTGCGCCGCGGTCTCGACCTGGCGCACGGCCGTGGCCATCCGCTCAGCGAGCGGCGGGCGCTCGGGCGGTTCCCGGCCCTCCAGCACGGCGTTTATCTCGGCGAAGAGCCAGGGGTCCCCGAAGGCGCCCCGGCCCACCATGCAGGCGTCCGCGCCTGTGTAGCTGAGTATGTGCGCCGCATCTGCGCCTGAAAAGACGTCGCCATTTGCGATGACCGGCACGGAAACGGCCCGCTTCACATCTCTTATGACGTCCCAATCGGCCTTTCCGGCGTACATCTGCACCCGCGTCCTGCCGTGGACGGCTATGGCGGCGGCCCCGGCCTCCTCGCAGAGGCGGGCGAAAGCTGGGGCGTTGACGCTCCCGCCGTCCCAGCCCTTGCGTATCTTCACCGTCACCGGTACGGGCACGGCCCGGGCCACTGCGGACACTATCTCCGCGGCGAGCTCCGGCGTGCGCATGAGGGCGGAGCCGTCGCCGGATTTGACGACTTTGCCGACGGGACAGCCCATGTTGATGTCTATTATCTCGGCCCCGGAGATGTCGAGCGCGCGCCTGGCGCCCTCGGCCATGGCCTCCGGCTCGTGGCCGAAGATCTGGGCCGAGACGGGCCTGCCGAGCTCCGGCACGTGCAGCAGCGCGGCGGTCTTGCGGTCATTATAGCACAAAGCCTTGGCGCTGACCATCTCGGTGTAAACGAGCGCCGCGCCCTGCTCAAGACAGAGCCCGCGGAAGGCCGAGTCCGTGACGCCCGCCATGGGCGCCAGCACGGCCCTGCCCGCAAAGTGGAGCGGGCCTATGGAAAAGCCCGCGCTCACTTGAGGTCCAGCCCCACTGGGCAGTGGTCGGAGCCCATTATCTCGGGGCAGATGTAGGCCTTGTCTATGCGCCCGGCCAGCCTGTCGGAGCAGAGGAAGTAGTCTATGCGCCAGCCGACGTTCCGCTCCCTGGCCGCCGCGCGGAAGCTCCACCAGGTGTAGGCCCCCTCCAGCTCGGGGTAGAGGTGGCGGAAAGTGTCCGTGAAGCCGGCATCGAGCAGCTCGGTCATCTTGCCGCGCTCCTCATCCGTGAAGCCTGGGTTCATGCGGTTGGTCTTGGGGTTTTTGAGGTCTATCTCCTCGTGCGCGACGTTCATGTCCCCGCAGACGACGACGGGCTTTATCCTGTCGAGCTCCACGAGATAGTCGCGGAAAGCGTCCTCCCAGCTCATGCGGTAGTCGAGCCGCTTCAGCCCGTCCTGGGAGTTGGGAGTGTAGACGCAGACGAGGTAGAAGTCCTCGTATTCGAGCGTTATGACCCGGCCCTCGGAGTCGTGCTCCTCGTGGCCGAGGTTGTAGGAGACGCCGAGGGGTTTCACCCGCGTGAATACGGCTGTGCCGGAGTAGCCCTTCTTTTCGGCGTAGCACCAGAACTGCTCATAACCCGGCAGGTCGAGCTCTATCTGGCCGGCCTGCAATTTCGTCTCCTGCAGGCAGAAGACGTCGGCGTCGAGGCCCCAGAAGACGTCCTCAAAGCCCTTTTTCATAACGGCGCGCAGGCCGTTGACGTTCCAGGATATCAGCCGCATGTCCATACCTCCCCGCGCACCGCCACGAGGCGGTTTATTTTGACGCCCTGCTCGTGGAACTTGGCCTCGTAGTCGGTCATGACGCCCTGAATGCCGTGCTCGTGGAGGTCACGCGTGACCTCTTTGAGCGTCCAGCCGCAGGCCTGGAACTGTTCGAGGCTCCACTCGTAGAGCGGCACGTTATCGGTCTTGAGCCAGACCTCGCCGCCGGGGGGCAGAAGGTCGAAATAGAGCTTCTGGAAACCCGGGGCCGTGAGGCGGCGCTTGAACTGCTTCTTTTTGGGCCAGGGGTCGGGGAAATTTATGTAGATGCGGGAGACCTCGCCGGGGGCGAAAAACTCCGGCAGCAGCACGGCGTCGCGGTCGAGGAAGCGGACGTTCGTGAGCCCCGCGTCCCTCACGCGTTCCATGGCGACGACCATGGCGTCAGGGACTTTCTCGACTGCGCAGAGCAGCGCGCCGGGCTCCTCGGCGGCCATACCGGCGGTGAATCGGCCCTTGCCGCAGCCCAGCTCCAGGCAGAGCCGGTCATGCCCCGGAAAATCTTCCAGCCAGCGCCCGCGGTGAGTTTCGGGAGTGTTTTCAAGCAGCCCCGCGCACCTCTCCCAGCGCGGCACGAGGTTGGGCTTTTTTCTCATTCTCAAGTCAAATCACGCTCCGCAAGCATGATAACATATTCCGAGGAAAACTTCAACGAAGAAACGGTTGCGGATTTTCAAAGGTCATAGTATAATTAAACTTCCACGGGGTGTTGCGCAGCCGGTAGCGCGCCAGCTTTGGGAGCTGGAGGCCGTGAGTTCGAGTCTCACCACTCCGACCACCTTCATCAGAAGGACCGCCTGTTCAGGCGGTCCTTCTGCGTTATATTGAGTTTTTTGAAAACAACGCTCTTCACATCGTACGGCTTGCTGCTTTTGCTCCGTCCGGGCACATGATCCGTGGACGCCTTGCAGCAGCCTGCCGATTTTTGCTGACGGATGACAGGGCGCACCTGAAAGCCCTGCTCATTGGCGGGAATACACGGCCTTGCTGGTCCCCCAGGGGACAGCGAGAGGAAGAGAGCACCCTCTGGCTCAAACTCAGGGGGTGCTCTCTTTGCCTATCCGGGTCAAAGCTTCATTTCTTGCCGCGTTTGCGGAAGTCCTCATCTATGGCGTCCTTCCAGCGCGCGTCCAGGGGTGCGCTGCTGCGTACGGCTGAGACGGCGGCGTCCATTGCTTCGTAGTTGAGGCGGGTACCCTCGCTGTCGCAGTTGTAGTTGGCCGCCCTGTCGGGGGAAATGCCAATGCGGCCCGCTGTCTCCACGGCGTCGATGTTGGCGCCCAGGAAGAGGAACTCCCAGCCGTATTTCTCCCTCTCGTGGCTTATCATTTCCCGCACCTTCTGCGCCGTGTAGACGCGGCTGGCGTTTTCCATGCCGTCGGTGGTGATGACAAAGAGCGTGTGCTCCGGCACATCCTCGCTCCGGGCGTACTTGTGGACGTTGCCGATGTGGTGTATGGCTCCGCCTATGGCGTCCAGCAGAGCGGTGCAGCCGCCGACGCGGTACTCCCGCTCCGTTATGGGCTGCACCTCGTCGAGCCGCACCCGGTCATGGAGCACCTGCGTATTATCGTTGAAGAGCACTGTTGAGACAAGGGCCTCGCCCGGCTCAGACCTCTGCCGCTCTATGAGCGAGTTGAAGCCGCCTATGGTGTCCGCTTCCAGCCCGTGCATGGAGCCGCTGCGGTCGAGGATGAATACCAGTTCCGTAAGTCCTTTTTTCATAAGAAATACCCCCTGTATATGTGTTTTGGTCTGCATACACAGTATAGGGGGTTTTCTCTCTTCAAAGGTCGCCCTCCGGGCGACAAATGCGCCGTTCAGCCGCCCAGCAGGCTCTGGTCAAAGGCGAAGAGGGCCTCGTTTATCTCGTAGATGTTGTAGTTTGCGCGCGCAATGAAATATTCCACGATGATGTCGAACTTGCTTGAGCGCGAGAAGGCGAAGCCCGCCTTGCGCAGCAGCTCCCGCGCCTCCTCCAGAGGCAGCTCCAGCGCCACGGCAAAGGCCATGGCCGTGGGCTTGGAGGGCCGGTAGTGGACGTCCGAGCGTATCTTAGAGAAGAGCTTGCGGTCGATGTTGGCCTTTTTGTAGCACTGGGCGTCGGTCATGCCGCGCTCGTCGATCTTCCGCAGGAGCATTTGGGTAAAGCTCTCGTCCAGCATGTCCAGGGCCTCAGCCAGGCTGTCCGGAACAGACAGGCAAGGGGCGGGGGAGAAGAGCTCCTCCGCCTGGGCGGGCGGAGGGGGAGCGGCGCTCAGGGCGAGGCCGTAACGCCGCCTCTGCGCTTCGAGGCCGTCCGAGTGCTCCGAGACGTAGCGGTCGTCGATGTAGGAGGCAATGTCGGCAAAGAGTTTTTCGCCGATGTCGAAGGCCGCCCTGTCGAAGACGACGAGATAAACCGTCATGTCATGGTCGAGCAGGAAGTCCCCGACAGCGTCCACTGCCGCCTTGAGGGCCTTGTCCTTGGGATAGCCGTAGGCGCCGGCGGAGATGAGCGGGAAGGCCACGGAGCCGCAGCCGTGCTCCAGTGCCAGACCGAGGGCGGAGCGGTATGCGGAGCAGAGCAGCTCCCGCTCTCCAAAGCCGCCTCCCCGCCAGACAGGGCCGACGGCGTGGATGACGTACTTTGCGGGCAGGCGCCAGCCCCGCGTTATGCGGGCCTGCCCCGTCGGGCAGCCGCCTAGACGGCGGCACGCGGCGGCGAGCTTCGGCCCTGCGGCGCGGCGGATGGCGGCCTCCACGCCCCCGCTGCCCGAAAGGTCCTCTCCCGCGGAGCTGACTATGGCGTCCACCTCCATGGCGGTGATGTCGTTTCGTACTATTTTGAGCGGCATGGCGCCACCTCCTGTGTCATATGGACTCTCCCGTCTCACAGCAGGAGAGGCTCTCTTCCAGCGTTTCGAGAAAGAGCTCCGCTGCCCGGGAGAAGACGCGGTATTTTTTCCACACCAGGTACATGCCCAGCTCTAGCCGGGGTTCGAGGGGGCGGAAGCAGAGCTGGCTGACCGTGGTGTTTACCAGCTTGTCCAGGGTGAAGGCGTAGCCCATGCCCTCGTCCACCATGAGCGAGGCGTTGTAGATGAGGTTGTAGGTCGCCACGGTGTTGAGCTGATCCGGTTCCCGGCCCAGCCAGCGGTAGAGGCCGCTCTTGTTGTCCACCTGCCGGGAGAGGATGAGGGGCTTGTCCCAGAGGTCCCGGGGCCGGACCGATTCCAGCTCTGCCAGGGGACTGCTGCGCGGCATGAGTACGCCCCAGACATCGCGCATGGGCAGCTGTATGTGGTTATACTTCGTCTCGTCGATGTCGCCCAGCAGAACGCCGAAGTCCAGCAGCCCCTTGTCCAGCCGCTCGCAGACGTCGGAAGCGTCCCCGCTAACGATGTGGAAGCGGATGCCGGGGCAGCTTTCACGGAGCCGCCGCGCGGCCCTGGCCAGGCGGCGTACCCCGTCCGTCTCGCCGGTGCCGATGTACACGTCGCCCGTCACGGCCTCGTCCGGGCTGGAGAGTTCCGCCTGCGTGCGGGAGACGAGCTCCATTATCTCTTCCGCCCGCTTCCGGAGCAGCATTCCGTCCTCTGTGAGCTCTATCCTCCGGCTGCCGCGCACCATGAGCTGCTTGCCGAGCTCCTCCTCCAGCTCCCGGAGCTGCCGCGAGAGCGTAGGCTGCGTGAGATGCAGTGCCTGCGCTGCCGCCGAAATGCTCTGCTCCCTGGCCACAGCGAGAAAATACCTGAGCACCCTGAATTCCATGCCCGACACCTCCAATCAAATCCCATTATACCTGGGAAACACATAGCTTTCAAGCATGGAAAGACATTCGTTATAGGTATTTGCTATTAAATGTTCCCGGTGATATAATTTATAATAAAATAGTACAAAAGGAGGCTGTAAAATGGCAGACAGCTTGAACCTCGGAAGGGACTGGGACAAGACCTTCCCCCTCAGCCCTGCGGTGGAGCACAGCAAGGCGGTTTTCAGGAACCGCTTCGGCATAGAGCTTGCGGCGGACGTGTACGTCCCTAAGGGGGCGTCGGGCCGCCTGCCGGCTATCGCGGTGTGCGGCCCCTTCGGCGCGGTAAAGGAGCAGGCCTCGGGCCTATATGCCCAAGCCATGGCGGAGCGGGGCTTCCTGACGCTGGCCTTTGACCCGTCCTTTACGGGAGAGAGCGGGGGAGAGCCCCGTTACGTGGCATCTCCGGATATCAACACCGAGGACTTTCAAGCTGCGGTGGACTATCTGAGCGTGAGGGAGGACGTGGAGCCGGAGCGAATAGGCATAATCGGCATCTGCGGCTGGGGCGGCCTGGCCCTGAACGCCGCGGCTGCGGATACGCGGATAAAGGCCACGGTGGCCTCGACGATGTACGACATGAGCCGCGTCACCGCCCTGGGCTACTTCGACGCCGAGGACAGCGAGCAGGCCCGCCGCGAAAAGCGCGAGGCTTTGAGCGCCCAGCGCACGGAGGATTTTAGGCTCGGCGTCTACGCGCGCGCCGGCGGCGTGGTTGACCCCCTGCCCGAGGACGCGCCGGACTTCGTGAGAGATTATCACGCCTACTACAAGACGCCCAGGGGTTATCATGCGCGCTCCCTGAACTCCAATGACGGCTGGAACATGACCTCGTCCATTTCCTTTCTAAACACGCCGCTTATGCAGTATATAGGCGAGATAAGCAGCGCCGTGCTGCTCATCCACGGCGAGGCGGCACACTCCTGCTATTTCAGCCGGGACGCTTTCAAGCGCCTGCGCGGTGAGAACAAGGAGCTGCTGCTCATCCCCGGAGCGGTACACACGGACTTGTACGACAGGACGGACATCATCCCCTTTGACAAGATGGCGCGGTTTTTCAGCGCCAATCCAAAATGAGCCTGCGCGGCATTGGGACTGATCGAAACGCAGGAGGAGGCGGCGGTGAGCGTCACCTCCTCACTTGAACAGGAGGTATTTGACATGGCGGTAAAGCAGACTGCGGGGCGGGACGCCCTGGGCGAATTCGCGCCCAAATTTGCGGAGCTGAACGACGACGTGCTGTTCGGCGAGGTCTGGAGCCGGGAGCAGGAGCTCTCGCTGAGGGACCGCTCTCTCGTGACGGTGACGGCGCTCATGGCTCAGGGGTTGGTGGACAGCTCGTTTTCGTATCACCTGAGCAGCGCGAAGAAGAACGGCATAACCCGCGCGGAGATAGCCGAAATTCTTACGCACGCGGCTTTTTACGCGGGCTGGCCGAAGGCCTGGGCGGCCTTTCGAATGGCTAAGGAGGTCTGGGACGGGGACGAGGCGGAGGACGCCCGCGCTCGGCATCAGAGTGAGATGCCTTTCCCGATAGGCGCGCCCAACGACGCCTTTGCGCAGTATTTTGTGGGGCAGAGCTATCTCCAGCCCCTGTCCGAGGGCCAGCCGGCAGTGCACAACGTGAGTTTCGAGCCCGGCTGCCGCAACAACTGGCATATACATCACGCCGAAAAGGGCGGCGGACAGCTGCTGATATGCGTGGCGGGCCGCGGCTGGTACCAGGAATGGGGCAAGCCTGCCCGTGCTCTCGCCGCCGGCGACGTGGTGAATATCCCTGCCGGTGTAAAGCACTGGCACGGCGCCGCCGCGGACAGCTGGTTTTCGCATCTGGCGATGGAGATACCGGGCGAAGGCTGCAGAAACGAGTGGTTGGAGCCGGTTTCCCCGGAAGCCTACGAATCGCTGAACTGACGAACGCGCTGCAGTCCGTTCGACACCGGCGCGCAGGCGATCATCCGACGCCGGGCGGGGAACCGGCCGGCCGACGCATTATAGCCCTTTTAGTAAAAATGCCGCCCATCCGGGCGGCATTTTTACTATTTCCCCATCAGGCGCCTATGCGGAACCTGACGTTCAACTTTCGCAGGAGATCGGATAGCGGGAGGATGAGCAGCCCCGCGGCCAGGTTGCCGACGGCATGGAGCACGTCCATGGGAAAGCCCAGGGAGATCCAGGTCAGCATGCCGCGCCAGTCGTAGCCGTACATCAGCGCCTGCAGGGGCGCGTAGAGCGTGCCGAAGGCCAGGCCGTGCAGCGCGCAGACCAGCGGATACACCACCGCGGCCGCCTTTCGCGGCATGTTCTTGGGCAGCAGCATAACCACACCCCAGAGCACCGTCCAGATGTACAGATACGGCAGCCACCAGGGCGAAAAGCCCGCGTAGGCCCCGTTCAGGAGCACGTAGGTGTAGATGGGATAGAGCGCGCGGGAGCGGTACACCACCGTCAGCAGCACGGTGAACATGCCCAGCAGGTGTATGTTCGGCAGGGCCTCCATCAGCAGCTTGGAGCTGAACATCAGGACGCCGAACATCGCATAGAGCGCCGTCTCCCGCAGGCTCAGGCGCGCTCGGCGCGGCTCAGGCCGCGGTGCGGACGAGCTCGTACTGCTCACCGTCGGCTATGAGCGTGTCGTCCACGCCGGTCATGAGGTACTCCCCGGCCTTCGAGAGGGCCCAGTAGTAGCCGTCGGCGTCGTAGTCGGCCGCGATGCCGTTCACGCTCTTGACGTAGAGGCCGTATTCGCTCTCGTCGCCGGACACGAGGCCGTTTTCCTCCAGCGCTCCGCGCAGATTCTCGGCGTCCGTGTGGATGGTGAAGGTTATGGTCTTGTCCTCAGCCGTGACCTCGACGCTGAGCGTCTTCGCGCCCTCGCCGAGCTCGGTGTCCTCGGTGTAGCTCGCGCCGTCCCAGAGTCCGCCGGAGCTCTGCTGCGCGCCGCAGGCGGCGAGGCTCAGTATAAGGGCCAGCGCCAGGGCCAGCGCGGCGGCTTTTCTCGTGGTTTTCATGTTGTTTTCTACCTCTTTTCCCAAATTTGCACTCCGGAAAAAGGCAAAGCGCCCCTCCCCTAAGGGAGGGACGCGACAAGCGGGGCGCGGCCCGGCTGCCCGGCGCGCCCTTTGCCCCTGTCCCCCGAAGCCCGGGGACGGTCTGCAACTCGCAGAGCGGCGGGCATTCCGGCTCGCGCCCTCGCAGGCGCACACGGCAATGGCTGTTGCGGCGGATTCTCACCGCCTTCCCCCGCCCCCTCCCGCCGGGTCCGGCCCGGCGCTCAGGCGTGCCTCGCGGCACGGGACTGCGTTTTTTCTCAAACTGCGGCTATACTCTACCCCATTTCGCCCCGCGCGTCAAGTGCGGCGCTCAGAGCAGGTAGTGTACCGCGTAGAACTCGCCGTCCACGCCGCCGAACATGCCGCCGGAGCTGAGCTCGCGGTAGGGGTAGACGGGCAGGCTCCGGTGCAGCAGCCAGGCGCTGCCGAAGACCAGGCCCTTCCCGGCGTTCTCTATGCCGCCGTCGTAGGTGAATGCCAGCCAGCCCCGGATGCCCTCCGCGCCGAAGGGCAGGGCGAAGTCCGAGCGCGGCACGTACTGCACATGGCCCAGGTTTTCGAGGTCGAACTCGTACCAGAAGAGGCCCATGTCGTCCAGCTCCTCCGCCGTCTGGCCGCCGCCCAGGACGACGGGCAGGGGCGCGGCGAGGGTATCGCCGCCCTTTTCGTACACCAGGGCTCCGGAGACCTCGCTGATGGCGGCGTTGGGGTCCGGCTCAAGGCCCAGGGCCTCCTGCAGGCGCAGGCGCGGAGGCTCCAGCCAGCGGAAGGCGGCGTAGAAGCGCGACCTGCCGTCCGCGAGGCCGACAGCCCAGACCTCCATCTCCAGCTGCCCGCCGTCGAGCGCGGTGTCGCCGCGCGTCTCGATGCCGCAGTCCTTTGCCCAAAGGGCGCCCTCGCAGAGGCTCAGCTCCTCCTGCGTCAGCGATCCGGTGAGCCACTCGGGCAGGCCCAGCTCCTCCAGGGACTCGCGGGCCTCAGTGTCCGCGGCGGAAAAGGGCTCCGCCTCGGGCATGGCGGGCCTCGGGCCCAAAAGCAGCGCGGGGACGAGCAGCAGGACGATGGCCACGGCGTAGAGGGCGAGGAAGGCCCCGACGCTCAGGCGCACGGGCGCGGGCTCTATGCGGTAGCCCCGGCCCGCCAGCTCCCGGCCCTGCCGCCGCAGGAGCAGCAGGAGCAGGATATAGAGCGCCAGCCCCGCGAGGCCCCGGATATTGCTGTACACCGCCGAGCGCGCGGGGACGCAGGTCCAGATAATGGCGAAGATGAAGAGCACGGCATAGGCCGCGGCGGCCCATAGGGCGAGGTCGCGGGGCTTTGCGCCCTCGGTGCGCTCAAAGGCCGCGCGGATGCCGGCGCGCAGGCCCAGCAGCAGGCACATGTCGCGCGCGAAGTTCAGTGCGACGAGGGGCCAGTGCAGCCAATCCGGGGACTGGACCGGCCTGGCCGCGGCCAGCACCGCGGAGGCCGCGGCGGAGACCAGCAGCACGATGGAGACGAGCCAGCCGAGGCGGAAGCCCGGCGCGCTCCGCCGCAGGCTGCGGAAGCCCAGGTAGACGAGCGCCGCGCCCAGGCAGGGCAGGAGGTAGTTGAGGCCCAGGAGCTCCAGCTTGATCGTCACAAGGGCGAGACCCCAGAGGATGCGGCGCATGGCAACGCGCCAGGGCTCCGACTGCTCCGAGGGGCCGGGCGGCAGGCTGCCCGCCGTCTCGGCGAGGAGGATATCGTATTCACGCTCGCTCACAGCTCGTCACCTCCCAACTGGGCGCGCAGCTTCTTCTTGATGCGGTAGAGGCGGCCCTCCACGGCGCGCTCCGTTGTCCCCAGCTCCGCCGCGAGCTGGGCGGTGGACTGGAGATAGTAATATTTCCTGTAGAACAGCCGACGGTCGGCCTCGCCCAGCCTGTCGAGGGCGGCGCGCAGCCGCCGGGCGCGCTCGGCGCGCAGGAGCTCCTCCTCGGGGCCGGGGGCGCTGTCGGCCAGCTCTTCGCCCAGGGTCTCCGCGGCGAGAGCGCCGTTCCTGCGGCGCTCCCGCAGCAGGTCGAGCGCCGTGCTCCGGCACAGCTGGGCCAGCCAGGTCGAGACGGCCCCGCGCCCGGGGTCGTAGTCCTCCTGCCGCTCCACGGCGCGAAGCCAGACCCGTGCGAGGCAGTCCTCCACGGCCTCTTCGTCCCGCAATATGCCGCGGGCCATATATTCCAGCATGGCGGAGCAGCGCTCCACCGCTTCTTCCATATCCAGCTGCGAGGCCCTCGCCCCCTTTCTATCCTAATATACGCCGCAGCCCGCGAAATCCCACGCGGGACGGGGCAGGAGCTCCACCCCTGCAAGGAAATTTTGCGTTTTTCGCACGAACGCGCGACGAGCACCAGCCCTGCAGGGGACGGCGTCCCCGACGTCCCGCTGTCACGGTTTCCGCCAGCCTTACCACGTTCCGCCAACCCCTGCCCGGACGTGTGATGATCTCGCAGTATATCACGCGGCACACGGGCGGTTTCCCACCCGCCGTAGGGGTCGGCGTCCTCGACGACCCTTTCCTTCGTCCACC
>OJRQ01000162.1_pt1 | contig 53065 bp, 38 predicted proteins | sample 1599271 | NCBI WGS metagenome assembly OJRQ01 (sample SAMN03922533, study PRJEB24848) | human gut metagenome | isolation source: stool sample | host: Homo sapiens | place: Germany | collected 2010-05 | reverse complement strand
GTGACGAAATGAGCCTTGAAAATTGCCATAGCAGTTGCTTCTAAATTATCATTTACCATATATCCCACAACTCTTGTGGGTGGCAGGAGTTAAAGTAGGGGGAACTCCCGCCCCGTAGTTGTTCTCTTAATAAATCAAGGAGATACGACTATGAAACAGAATTTAATCACAGATGTTATTCAGGGGATGCTGCCTTACCTGAATAACGCTCAAACAGAGAAGCTGCAAGAGGTGCTGCAACACACGCTATTCGGCTATGAGGTAACAAAAGTTGAAAACGATACGGAAAACTTAGAGCAGGATTTGGTGGAGCTATTCCTTTCCGCAAAACGAATAGAAGGGTGCTCGGAGAAAACCCTGAAATACTATAACGCAACGATACAAGCTATGCTGACTTGTGTCGGGAAAGACGTTAGACACATCGTAACCGATGATGTTCGCAGTTATTTGACCGAGTATCAGGAGAAAAATCAATCAAGCAAGGTTACGATCGATAACATAAGGCGCATACTTTCCAGCTTCTTTTCTTGGTTGGAGGATGAGGACTATATCCTGAAAAGCCCGGTCCGACGAATCCATAAAGTCAAAACCGGAACAAGCATAAAAGAAACCTACACCGATGAAGCTCTCGAACTCATGCGTGATAGCTGTACCGAGCTTCGGGATCTGGCGATCATAGATATGCTTGCCTCAACGGGTATGCGTGTGGGCGAAATGGTTTTACTGAATCGGGCGGATATAAACTTTAACGAAAGAGAATGCGTGGTGTTCGGCAAGGGCGACAAAGAGCGTATCGTGTACTTTGACGCAAGGACGAAGATCCACTTGCAAAATTACTTAAACAGCCGCAGGGACGAAAATCCGGCACTGTTTGTGTCTCTGCAAAAGCCGCATAAACGCTTGCAAATCAGCGGTATTGAGGTGCGACTCCGTGAGTACGGAAAACGCTTGGGGCTAAGCAAGGTACATCCGCACAAGTTTAGGCGAACTCTTGCGACAATGGCAATCGACAAAGGAATGCCCATAGAGCAGCTCCAGCAGCTTTTAGGGCATAGAAGAATAGATACGACCTTGCAATACGCAATGGTAAAGCAGAGCAATGTCAAAATTGCTCACAGAAAATACATCGGATGAGGTGAACGGAATGAGAACTGGTTATGAGGTTTTAGGAAACTATATTCGGCTTGTGGATAAGCGAAATAGAGACCTTTCCATTACGAATTTGCTTGGTGTTAGCATTGAAAAACGGTTTATTCCATCTATTGCTAACATTATCGGCACAGACCTATCGAATTACAAAGTAGTTCAAACCGGACAGTTTGCATACGGCCCCGTTACTTCAAGAAATGGCGAAAAAATATCTATCGCCTATCTTGAGGGCGAGGATTGCATCATTTCAAGTTCCTACACTGTCTTTGAGGTTATAAACAAAAACAAACTTGACCCTGAATATTTAATGCTTTGGTTCAGCAGACCGGAGTTTGATCGATACGCCCGCTACAAATCACATGGCAGTGTCCGTGAGATTTTTGATTGGGATGAACTGTGTATGGTAGAGCTGCCTGTTCCCTCTATCGAGAAGCAGAGAAGTATTGTCAAATCTTACAAGGCAATCACCGACAGAATCGCTTTGAAGAAACGGATAAATGATAATTTAGCGGCGTGATATGGTGGCTACGATGATTTCTTGCAGTAGTTTCAGCTTTTGGATTTCGCTGGTATTTTCTTTCATTTGTTCTAACACCATTGCACCTACTTTATCAAATGCTGCAAGATTTTCAGCAGATGGTCGAATAAGAGGGAAAGAAGCTAATTCCTCGCCAGAAACTCGTTGCCTTCCACTTGAACCATTCATAAACTGCAACGCAAAAGCGACAAACTTAGCGTTTCTAATTAAAAAATAATAGAAACTTGATGGCATATTGTCCTTTGCTGCAAAAACGATGTATTCAGTCGAGCCAAAAGCAACCTCATTATCGGAAAGAATATTTATGTATGCGGCTTTACCATTTTCGAGGCACGGAGTTATTCGTGCAATAAGGGTATCACCGTTAATGAATCGAACTCCTCCGTTGTATGGTTTAATAACATCTCCTGTTGGTATACAGCCGTTCGTTGGTAGCGTTGCCATATCAAAGCAGCGAGCTTCTGTACCTTTTGCAAGCTGACGAATTGGATTAACAAGAGCAATATCAGCCAGAGTGCAATCTGGTTCCGAATTATCAAAGAACAAATTGTCAAAATATGCTTGTGCGGTCGCTTCTAAATTATCATTTATCATTTAAGGGAGAAACATTTATGCCTTTAGCAGATATTATTCAAATTGTGATTGGTGTTTTGTCTTTACTGGCAACTATTGCGGTTTCCTTTGCGATTTATTGGTTGCAAATGCACCATGAAAAAGAATTGCAAAGATTGGAAAAAAAGCAAAAGCAAAAAGAATTAGAGGAAAAGGCAAATTTATTTCTGATGGATAATGAATCCGAACGAGATTATTTGCCGTGGTGTGTTCTTGCTGCGAATCTCCACCGGCTTGAGAAACATACCCGTGTTATTTATACAGCTTTTTGCCGCTGTCCTGAAGAATTGAGAGACGAAATCTTAAAGCAGGCAGGTTTTGAAATAGTTTCAATGAAAGATAAGGATTGGGTATATGATTGCATAGAAAAACTAAAAGCCGATATTAAGAAATATAATTTAGGACGAGACTATTTGTATGATGGGGCAAAATACTTTCATAGAAGTTATGAAAGATATCGTGAGTCACAATGGGATGGTACACCATGTGTGTTTGAACCTATAAATAAAAACAATAGAATTAGAAGAACATTCAATATCAATCAACTCTCTATCGGTGATTATATAGACGAATATTTTTACTACTATATTGATAAGCATATGGACTTGGAAAATGACATACCGATTCTCCCTATAGACTATGTGTGGACTTCTCAAAATCTTGCATACTGTGATGAAGAAAAAGTTTGTATGTGGATGATGGAGCTAATTGAAAATATCGCTATCATAACTAAGAACAGAAAAGCCAATGATGAAACAAATAAGGTTATATTGGAATACACCGATGCACAAGCTGAAACTTTTGAGGATAAATATTATGAAACTTTGCAAGCGCTGTATAATTCATACTATGAAGCACCAAAAGATGAAAAAAACAAGAGGTGACCACAATGGCAAACTTTAACGAACACGCCTTGGAACTATCCATTATGGAGCTATTCAAGGATGAAGGATACATTTACCTCGCAGGAGAGCAAATCCATCGGGAGCGCACGGAAGTCCTGCTTGCCGATGACCTGCGGCAGTATTTATATAACCGTTACGCCAAGGACTGCATCACCCCCAGCGAAGTGGACGGTATCCTTTTGCGGTTGCGGAACATCTCTGGCACAGTGTACGAAGCGAACAAGGCGATACATAAACTACTGTGCGACGGCTTTATTCTCAACCGTGAGGACAGGACGCAGAAGGATTTATATATTGAGCTGATCGACTATGATAATCCCGAAAACAACATCTTCAAGGCGGTTAACCAGTTTGAAATTGAGGGCGTGGGTGGTCAGCTCCGCATTCCCGACGGTATCGTGTTTGTCAACGGCATTCCTGTGGTAGTTCTGGAATTCAAAAGCGCCGTCAAAGAAAATACAACAATCATGGACGCTTACAAGCAGCTCACCGTCCGCTACCGCAGAGATATTCCGGAACTGCTCAAATACAACGCCTTTGTGGTCATCAGCGACGGTGTGAACAACAAATACGGCTCTCTTTTTAGTCCCTATGACTATTTCTATGCCTGGCGGAAGGTTGAGGCTGATGATAAGGAGCTGGACGGAATCAACTCCCTTGTCACCATGATAAAAGGGCTGTTTCGCAAAGACCGGCTGCTTGCGGTTATCAAGGATTTTATCTATTTCCCCGACAACTCGGATAAAGAGCTGAAAATCGTCTGCCGTTATCCGCAGTTTTTTGCTGCAACGAAACTGTTTGAGAATATCAAGTTGCATATGCGTCCTGACGGCGATGGAAAGGGCGGCACCTATTTCGGGGCTACCGGCTGCGGCAAGAGCTACACCATGTTGTTTTTGACCCGTATGCTGATGAAAAGCAAACTGTTCCACAGTCCGACTATTTTAATTATCACCGACCGTACTGATTTGGACGACCAGCTTTCCCGCCAATTTGTCAATTCCAAAAAATATATTGGAGACGAAACGGTAGTCGGCATTGAATCCCGTGAAAAGCTGCGGGAAGAATTGCAGGGGCGGGAAAGCGGCGGTGTGTATTTAACGACCATCCAGAAATTCACGGAGGACTTGCAACTTCTTACCGATAGAACCAAAGTCATTTGTATTTCTGATGAAGCGCACCGAAGCCAGATCAACCTTGACCAAAAGGTCAAAGTGACCGAAGCGGGTGTGGAGCGTAAATATGGCTTTGCCAAGTATCTGCACGATTCCCTGCCAAACGCAACCTATGTAGGCTTTACCGGAACGCCGGTGGACGGGACGATTGAAGTATTTGGTCCTGTAGTGGATTCCTATACCATGACCGAATCGGTGCGTGACGGCATTACCGTCAATCTTGTTTACGACGGGCGTTCGGCACGGGTTATGCTGGATAATGAAAAGGTCAAACAAATCGAAGATTATTATGCCAAATGTGAGCGGGAGGGAGCAAACGAACACCAACTTGAGGAAAGCCAGAAAGCTGTCGCCAAAATGGAGGCAATTATCGGTGATCCGGACAGACTGCGTGCAGTTGCCAAGGACTTTATTCACCATTACGAAACCCGTGTGGCAGAGGGCGCTACGGTTGCGGGAAAGGCAATGTTTGTCTGCATGAACCGCAATATCGCTTATGACCTTTATAAAATCATTGTAGAGATGCGTCCCCAGTGGTCGGAAAAGAAAATCAGTGAAGATGAAACAGCGCTTACCGATAAAGAGAAAAAAGAACTGAAGCCCATCGAGAAAATCAAGCTGGTGATGACTCGCAACAAAGACGATGAGCCCGCTCTTTATGAAATGCTTGGGACAAAGGATGATCGCAAGGAATTTGACCGGCAGTTCAAAAATCCGAAATCCAATTTCAAAATCGCCATTGTTGTCGATATGTGGCTGACCGGATTTGATGTGCCGGAGCTGGATACCATCTACATAGACAAGCCGATTCAGCAGCACACACTGATCCAAACGATCTCCCGTGTCAACCGTGTCTGCGAAGGCAAAGACAAGGGCTTGATTGTGGACTATATCGGTATCAAAAAGAACATGAACCTTGCCTTAAAGAAATATACGAATTTTGAATGTGATGAGTTTGAAGGTGTGGAGCAGGCGGTTACCATTGTCAAAGACCAATTGGAAGTGCTGGCGCAGATGTTCCATGGTTTTAACAGCAAAAATTTCTTTGAAGGTTCTCCGACGGAGCAGCTTACCTGCCTCAATCGGGCGGTCGAATATGTGCAGCTGTCGGAGGAACTGGAAACCCGCTTTATGGCGGCGGTCAAGCGGATGAAGCAGGCTTTCAATCTTTGCAGCTCCAGCGAAAAGATTTCGGACGAGGGAAAAGACTATATCCATTTTTACTGTGCTGTCCGCTCTATCCTTTTCAAACTGACAAAGGGAGACGCCCCTGATATTTCGCAGATGAACGCCCGTGTGCGTGAAATGCTGGAGGGCGCTATCCAGTCGGACGGTATCGAAGAGTTGTTTGAAACCGGAAAACATATCTCCGTTGATATTTTCAGCGACGAGTATATGGATAAGATAAACGCTATCCAATTGCCAAACACCAAAATCAAAATACTGCAAAGACTACTCTCGCAGGCAATCGACGAATTCAAAAAGGTCAACAAAATCATGGGGGTCGAATTTGCAGATAGACTAAAGCGGGTGGTTGACGAATACAATAACCGCCGCAGGGATGAATCCTATGCAAACGAGGTGCTTGACGATATTGCCGGGAAGCTTGCCGATCTGCTTGCGGAGTTGAAAACGGAAAAAAATTCTTTCAAGAAATTAGGGATAGATTATGAGGAAAAAGCCTTTTATGATATTTTGAAAGCCGTTGCAAAGAAATATGAGTTCGACAATGAATATCCGGATGAAAAGATGATTGAGCTTTCAAAAAAAATCAAAGTCATTGTTGACGATAAGTCCCGCTATACTGATTGGTCTACCCGTGACGACATTAAAGCAAATTTGCAGGTGGATTTGATTTTGCTGCTGGACGAATACGGCTATCCGCCGGTAACGCTGGATGATGTCTATAAAGAAGTTTTGGAACAGGCGGAAAACTTTAAGAAGTATGCCGGTTAAAAGCATATAGAATCAATCGGGTCTTAGGGCAATGCCCTAACGAGAATCACTGTTTGTAACCGTATGGGGATACAAACAGTCTGCTCGCTAAGATGATACAGAAAAACCGGAGAAAGCAGCAATGCCCTCTCCGGTTCGTTCTATTTTACCCTGATTTTCTTCGGCTTTGCCTTTGAAATTTTGATGATTAAATCATCCACGGCGTCGGTATAGCGTCCTTCCTGCCGCAGTTTGTTCTGAAACCAAATGAGATTTTGGACAAGAAATCTGTGCTCATCTTCCGAAAAATAAAGATGATATTTCTGTTCTTTCATATGTAAATCCACTCGTTGTTGACGATTTCAGCGGCTCGGTTTCGGATGCTGTTCGTCTTTTGCACCCATTCCATAGGACGATCGGCTTTCAGCTTTTCCGTAACATTTGCCTGTTCGGAAAGTACGGATACAAGCAACTGAAACATCCGCTCCGCCTGCTGATCTACCTCTGCCAGATGTCCGTTCAGCGTTCCGGAAGTCAGCAGATTGTAATACCGAATTTTGTGATACTGCTTCAAATACCGCCGGTATCGTTGCCCCCAAACTCCGATTTCAATTTCTTTTTCGGGTGATACTTTCAGATCGGGAAGTCCATAATCGCCTTGCCGGGTATATGTGCCGCCTGTTTCTTCATAAATGTTTTTCATCGCAAAAACCTCCTGTGTTTTTTGGTACTTTCATTCTACAGAAGATTTTCTAGAAAAACCAATGTGCCGATTGCAGTCTTAACGGCATATAAAGAACAAAAGTACGAACCTTTCGATTCGTACTCTTGTTTCTGCCCTGCAATGCCGGTTTCTGTGTGTTTTTCGGATACTGCCTTATACACACTCAGCAAATGCTTGCGGGCGGTTTTACATGCCTGCGCAGGCTTTAAAAAGCCGAACAAAGTCCACCGCTCTGCTTTTGTAGTTGGAAAGAAAAGGGGCAAGGCCGGTGAGTTTAAAGCTTATCGATCATTTTTGCAATATATTTTTGCATCAGCAATACATCACTGGTGGAGAGGATGGTATTTTGGTCGGTGTCCGAGGCCTGTTGCTGCTGCGTCGTAAGCGTGGCCGACTTGGCAAGAAATTTTTGCAGGGTAAGCACGTCGCTGGTCGTTATCTTGTTGTCGCCGTTTAGATCGCCCCTGGATAGCGACAGAGGAACAAAGGCAACCTGGTTTTCCTGCGCGTAGGCCTGTGCCACACTGTCCGGATAGCCATAGATGGTAAAGGCTTCGTACTGTTCTTCATATGCGTTGTAGCCAAACGCTGCAGAACCTATGGAAGTAACGCTAAGCGGGATGGTAACGCTGGTAAGGGAATCACAGCCAGTAAATGCGCCGCTTTCAATATGCGTTACACCTGAAGGAATGCTGACAGAAGACAGGTTTGTACACTTTACAAAGGCGTTTGTTCCAATTTCTTTTACACTGTCCGGCAAAACAATTTCTTTTAGCCCGCTGCATCCGGAAAAGGCGCTTTGCGCGACAGAAACGGTCCCGGGATTAAGCGTAAGGGAGGTGTCCTGCGGCATGCTTCCTTTATATACATATGCGACTCTGCCCGCATAGACAAGCCCGTCCGATTGGCTTTCCAGCCACGCGGTCTTTGCAAACGCCTGTCCGCCAACCGTATGTAAACTGTCCGGAAATTGTAAATCTGTTAGCTTTTCGCAGTTAAAAAAGGCGGACATTTCAATTTTTGTCAGTGTGGCTGGAAAAGAAATCTTTTCCAGATTCCTGCAGTTTGCAAAAGCGGACGATTGGATATTCTCTATCCCATCTGGAAGAATCATTTCTGTTAAAAAGCTGCAGCCGGAAAAAGCCTGCGCAGCGATTGCCTTTGTACCTTCCTTTAATTGGACTGTCGCCGCTCCGGTATTCCCTTTATATTGATAAACGGTTTGCCCGGCGTATACAACGCCGTCGGGTTGATTTTCAAGCCATGCGGTCTGTTCAAACGCATCTGCTCCAATGGAAAGCGGCTGCTCTGCAAAGGAAATATGCAGCAGATTGGTACAGCGCAGAAAGGCCATAGATTCAATAACCTGTACATGGTCCAAATTAATCGATGTAAGGTTGGAGCAATCGCCAAAGGCGTTCATGCCAATACGGTGGATGCTCTCTGGCAAAGTAACTTCGCGCAGCGTTGAATGAAAAAGAAACGCGTTGGATGAAATGTCTGTAACGGGGCGGTTCTGTACGGTGGCGGGAATGGATACGGTGTCGGCGCTTGCGTTATACCGAAAAACGGAAAGCGTGCCGTCGTCGTTTTCTACATAGAGAAAATCGCCCTCCGTAATATAGGGCGCGGTTGCCCCAACTTGTAACGGAACAAAAGCACAAAGCAGCAGCAAAACGGTCAAAAAAATAGAGACAGTGTGTTTGCATTTTTTCATAAAATCCCTTCTTTCATTGTTTTTTCGCAGAAATATATCGTTTTGTTAAACGGTGCTATCCATATTATACACAAAAACTCCGGCTTTTACAAGGAGTTGTTTTGTGCATTCAAAATAAAAAACAGGCGCGGGGAAACCCGCGCCTGTCAAAGGACTGCTTTGTTCAAGCGTTATTTTATTTTCCAAAGCTCGGTAGCATATTGCAGGATTGTTCTGTCAGAAGAGAACAGCCCGGCGTTTGCAACGTTCTTCAGACATTTTCTGCCGAAAGAGATCCTGTCGGAATAATCGTTATTGGCCTTAATTTTGGCTTCTACATAAAGCGGCAGATCGTACAGCAGATAGTAATGGTCGGCTGCATGCCAGGAGGCGCCCTCAATCAGCGAAGCGTGCAGCTCTTTAAAGCTACCCTCGCCGGTTGCGCCGCCGTCGTCAAACGTACCGTCGATCAGCGTATCCACAACCTTTTTGATCTGCGCGTTGCTTTCGTAGATCTTTTTCGGGTCGTAGCCTTCTTTTGCAAGGCGGTTGATGTCTTCTACGCGTGCGCCGAAGATATACTCGTTTTCCTCGCCGGCCTGCTGTGCAATTTCAACGTTTGCGCCGTCATAGGTACCAAGCGTTACGGCGCCGTTGAGCATAAACTTCATGTTGCCTGTACCGGAGGCTTCTGTCCCGGCGGTAGAGATCTGCTCGGAAATATCGGCCGCTGTTACAATCTTCTCCGCGTAAGATACGTTGTAATTTGACACAAACATGACTTTCAGCTTATCCTTGGTGTCGGGGTCGCTGTTTACAAGCTTTGCAATCTCGTTGATATACTTGATGATAGCCTTGGCCCTTGCATAGCCGGGAGCCGCCTTTGCGCCAAAGATAAACGCAGTTGGGTTCCAGTTTTTCAGCTCGCCGTTTTTCAGCTTGAAATAAATATCGACAATCGAGAAGGCATTTAAAAGCTGCCTTTTGTATTCGTGCAGACGCTTTACCTGGATATCAAAGATAAAGGACGGATCCACGTCAAAATTGTCGTGATGCTTCATATATGCTGCAAGCTCGGCTTTCTTTTCGGCTTTGATTGCATTAAACTGCGCAACCGTTTCGTCGTCGAGCATATCGTTGAGCTTTGCAAGCTCGTCCAGATTGCGGATCCAGCCGTCGCCAATTCTGTCTGTAATAAATTTGGAAAGCTGCGGATTGCAAAGACCCAGCCAGCGGCGCTGTGTGATGCCGTTGGTTTTATTTTGGAAGCGCTCGGGATAAATTGCATACCAGTCGGACAAAACGTCGTGTTTTAAAATTTCCGTATGAATCCAGGCAACGCCGTTTGTATAGCTGGAAGCGTAAATAGCAAGCCTTGCCATATGAACCACGCCGCCGTCTATAATGCGCATGTCGTCCAGCTTTGTGCGGACAGGCTTCGGTTCCTTTTTTGCTTTTTCTTCCGCTTCTGCGTCCTCTTCCGTCTGCTCTGGTGTTGCCTGTGCAGAGGCAGGGACATTGAGGCCTTTTTCGGACAGATCCTTTACAAGGCGCTGGTCAATCTGCTCAATAATTGCAAAAATATCCGGAATGACGCTTTGCATGAGGTCAATGCTCCATTTTTCAAGAGCTTCCGACATGACGGTGTGGTTTGTATAAGCAAATGTTTTCTGTGCAATTTCATAAGCCTGGTCAAAGGAAAGGCCGTCTGCTGTCAGAAGGCGGATCAGCTCAGGAATTGCAACGACGGGATGCGTGTCGTTGAGCTGAATGGCGCAATGCTGCGCAAATTTGCTGTAATCATTGCCGTTTTTCTTTTTGTAGCGTTTGATAATATCCTGTATAGACGCGCTGCAGAAGAAATATTGCTGCTTTAAGCGCAAAATTTTGCCTTCATAGCTGTTGTCGTTTGGATACAGGACCTTGGAGATGTTTTCCGCAGCGTTCTTTTCTGCGACAGCTTCGTTATATTTGCTGTTGTTAAAATCAAGGAAGTTAAAATCATGCACAGCTTCCGCCTGCCATAAACGAAGGGTATTGACGTTGTCTGTACCGTAGCCGATGACTGCCATATCGTAAGGAACAGCGTTTACGGTTTGGTCGGCAAAGGTAACCGTTACAATGTCTTCTTCCCTGCGGATGCACCACGGGTCGCCAAAATGCTGCCAGTCGTCTGCGACTTCTACCTGGAAGCCGTTTTCGATCAGCTGCTTGAACAGGCCGTATTTATAGCGGATGCCATAGCCGTCGAGCGGTACGTCCTGTGTTGCGGCGCTGTCCAGAAAACATGCGGCAAGACGTCCCAGGCCGCCGTTGCCCAGCGCGGCGTCGTCAATGTCTTCAAATATATTGATGTCAATGCCCTTTTCTGCCAAAATCTGCTTGACGTCTTCCAAAATGCCCATGCAGTAAAGGTTGTTGTACATCATGCGTCCCATCAAAAACTCTGCAGAAAAATAATATGCTCTGCGCATGTTTGCGTGATTTTCCCTGCTCTTTTCCCATCTGTCTGCAATCTCACCCATCATGACTTTACCGACAACCATATGCAGTTCAGAGGGCGTAAGCTCCTCTATTTTTTTGCAATATGCATTTTTAGCCGTTTGGATAAGATTATCTTTGATACGGTTTTGCTCCATTGGTTCGTCATCCTCCAGTCTACCATATGTCTTTGACAATTTCCTTAATCTATATGCTAACTCTTTAGAGAGAGCCCCCCGTTTTATACGCCATTCCCAGTTGCCGCCCAAAGTTGACGGAATATTCATCCTGGCCTGCGTGCCCAAGCCCAGGATGTCTTGCATTTGAATAATGGCATAATCGGCAACGCTTGCGTATGCCGTGCGGATAATACCCCAGTTATAGCCTTCTTCTTTGGAAAGATGGCAGTAGTTCACTGCAAATTCTACATCTTTTTCCTGCGCGCTGTCAAACCAGCCCATAATGGTGTCGTTGTCATGCGTGCCGGAATATACTACGCAGTTTGTAGTGTAATTGTGCGGCAGATAGTTGTTTTCTTCGGTGCTGTCAAACGCAAATTCCAGCACCTTCATACCAGGGTAACCAGAATCTTGCAGAAGCTTTTTTACGCCGGGCGTTAAAAAGCCAAGGTCTTCTGCAATAATGGGTATATCGCCAAGCTTCTTTTTCATCAGCTCAAAGAACCGGATCCCGGGACCTTCCATCCACTTGCCGTTTTTGGCGTTTTCAGCCGGGTAAGGAATGGCATAGTAAGAATCAAAGCCTCTGAAGTGGTCGATTCTTGTGATATCAAACAATTTGGCGTTCCCGGCTATGCGCTTAAACCACCAGTCGTATTTTGTTTTCTTCAGATAAGACCAGTCATAAAGCGGGTTGCCCCACAGTTGACCGGTTGCGGAAAAATAATCCGGCGGGCAGCCTGCCACGCAAACGGGATTGCGATCTTTATCCAGCCAGAACACCTCTGGATTGGACCAGGTGTCTGCGCTGTCCATAGCGACGTAAATGGGAATATCGCCTACAATTAAAATCCCCAGGGAGTTTACATAGGATTTAAACTTTTCCCATTGCTTGAAGAAAAGGTATTGTACAAACATCCAATACCGGATCTCGTACTGAAGCTTTTCCTTGTACTGCGCAACGGCCTTTGGTTTTCTTAACCGAATGTCCTCGTCCGGCCACTGTGTCCATGCCTGCATCTGAAAGCTCTTTTTTACAGCCATATACAGCGCATAGTTTTCAAGCCAGTCTGCATTTTCTTTTATAAAGGCTTCAAACGCGCGGGTATCTTTTTCGCCGGCGCACTTTGAGAAATTGGAAAAAGCACTGTACAAAACGTCAAAACGTGCGTTATAAATTTTTTCGTAATCGACCTTTTCCGGGTCGTCGCCCCAGTCGCGGTCTTTTATATCGTTTTTGCTGATATAGCCTTCTTCTACAAGCGTGTCCAGGTCGATCATGTACGGGTTGCCCGCGTAGGTTGAAAAAGACTGGTATGGGGAGTCCCCATAGCTTGTGGGGCCTACGGGGAGAAGCTGCCAGATTTTTTGCCCCGACGCCTTTAAAAAGTCGGCAAACTCGTAAGCTTCTTTTCCAATGGTGCCTATGCCATAGGGAGTGGGAAGGGATGTAATGGGCATCAATATGCCCGCGCATCTTGCCATAAAACCAGCTCCAATCATAAAAAATCGTTTTATTGCTTTGTACTATTGTACGGCCGGCCTGCTGCGGCTGAAGCTTGCAGCCGCCCAAAGGAAAAAGTGCATGCGCACAATTACCACCGGTCTATCAGTTTACCATAAAATGACATGTTAAGCAAGAGGAATATTCACGATACAACGGGATTAAAAGCAAAGGAAACTGCACGTTTTATACGATAAAATGCGTAAATTTACCGACCCAGTGCCTGTAACGCACTGTATAAGGCGACACAGGCGGCTGTATGACGTATGCACTGCCTGCCGCCATCCCCGGCGTCTGCAAGAAGGGCTTTTATAACGGTTGTGCTGTCTGTTGTGCTGCAACCGATAAAAACCAGCCCTACCGGCTTTTCTTTGGTGCCGCCGGACGGCCCGGCTATGCCTGTTGTGGAAATCCCAATATCTGCGCCCGCCAGCCGCCGAACACCCTGTGCCATCTGTGCTGCCGTTTGCATGGATACGGCGCCGTACTGTGAAAGCGTTTTTGCGTCTACCTGTAAAAGCTGTTCCTTTATATGGTTTGCGTACGCGCAGATACCGCAGTCAAACACGGAGGATGCGCCGGGGACAGAGGTGATTTTTTCACAGATCAGTCCGCCGGTGCAGCTTTCGGCGGCGGCAATTTTGCAGCCGCTTTGCTTTAGCGCTGACACCAGCATAGGCGCAAGCTGCGCTTCTGTAAGACTTTTGCCTGTAAGCAAGGTGTAAAATTCTGTGGCGGTCACAAAAAGACTTCCTTCCAATTTTATCCAGAAAAGCTTCTGGTATACTGCTATTCTGTACCAAAAAGTTTTAAAAACACGTTACATAATAACAGATGCCCATAAATTGTCAACCAATATTTTAATTTTTGCTGTTTTATACAATATGTATGTTTGCAATCGCACGCTTTCTCTGTTATATTATAAAAAGCTCACCGAAAAGGGATACGAGCAAAAAGGGGGGGCGGCTATGGCCTGGTTTTTTACAGACGAAGTTTTTGAAGATACCGTCGAGATTACGGGGGAGGACGCCCGTCATATTATAAAGTCGCTTCGGATGGAAGCAGGCGAGCAGATCACCCTATGCAGCCCAGACGGCATACAGCATACGTGTGCGATTGAAACCATCGCGCACGACTGTGTGGTTGCAAAAGTTTTAGAAAGCCGGCCCTGCCAAAACGAGCCAAGCGTGCAGGTGACGTTGTATCAGGCGTTGCCAAAAGGAGATAAAATGGACCTGATTGTACAAAAGGCAGTGGAGCTTGGCGTGTATAAAATTGTGCCGGTCCTGACACAGCGGTGTGTTTCGCGGCCGGATGAAAAGGCGCTGTTCAAAAAATGTATGCGCTGGCAGAAAATTGCGCGCAATGCTGCGCAGCAGGCGCGCAGAGGGATGATCCCAAAGATAGAACCAACGCGCACGTTTACACAGGCTGTACAGTGCAGCGGGGCATATGACCGAACGATCCTTTTTTACGAATGCGGCGGTAAGCGTGTGGGCGATATCCTGCAACCGGCAGATAGAAGCATTGCGATTTTTATTGGAAGCGAAGGCGGCTTTACACCGGAGGAAGCGGCGCTGATACAGGCAAACAGAGGGGAAGCCGCTACGCTGGGAAAAAGGATCCTGCGCGCAGAAACGGCGCCGCTTGCGGCGTTATCTGTGATTATGTATACGACGGGGAACTTTGCATAAGAGGTATGATAAAAGGAAGGGGAGAATACAATGACGGTCGGCGTAATTTGTGCACTTGGGATTGAGGTCGAAGGGCTTAAAGCGGAAATGGAACGCAGAACAGAAATAACAGGAGCGCGGATGACCTATACGCAGGGCACGATCGGCGGCGTACAGGTTGTTGCAGTAGAATGTGGGATCGGTAAGGTCAACGCGGCAATCTGCGCCCAACAGATGATCGACCTGTTTAAGCCTGATATGATCATCAACAGCGGAATAGCGGGCGCACTGAGCGAGCAGGTGGGAATTGCAGACATTGTGATTGCAGGCGACGTGGTGCAGCACGATATGGACGGAACCGCTATGGGCGACCCGCTTGGGGAAATATGGTTTCATGATGAAAAACGCATAGAGATCCCGGCAGATACAACCATTGTACAACGGCTTAAACAGGCGTGCGGATCTTTAAAGGATACAAAAGTAGTGATAGGAAGAATTGCAACGGGCGATGTGTTTGTGGCCGGCAGAGAAAAGCGCCGGGCCATTTATGAGCACTTTGGCGCTTTGGCCTGCGAAATGGAAGGCGGGGCGATTGGGCAGGTCTGCTACAGAAACGGCGTGCCGTTTGGGATACTGCGCTGCATTTCCGACGATATTACGGAAAACGAATTTATGGATTATTTAAAATTTCGGAAAATTGCCGCTGAAAAATCCATTGCGGTTATTAAGGCGTTTCTTTCACAGCTTTAAGCAGCTGTCCTTCTATTTTTTGCACCGCCTGCAGCGCCTGTGCATAGTCCAGGTTTTTTACGGTGAAGGCATGGCGGGATTCAGAAAAAATATAAACCTTTACATTGCAGCTTTTGGTCCGGCGCTGAAAAATGCTCTGCCGGACCTGTATATACTGGATTTTTTCAAACGGAACAGCGTTTTCCGTGATATTCATACGCGTAAATCCGCGCAGCATGACCGCTTTGTCATTATAGGACAAGGCGGTTTTTTTAAACGCAACCACCCGAAACGCTGTCCATATGAGCAAAGCGGGAATGCAAAACAGCAGCAGCAAAAGCAGAATCTGGCTAAACAGCCCCAGCGCGTTTAAAAGAAACGCTGCGGGAACGACGCTGAGCAGGCAGAACAAAGGCAGGTATAAAAAGCTTTTCAGTCTTTTGGGTGGCGGCTGTATGCCAACGGTAAAATTAAGTGTTCGCCCGCTTAAGTTTGCAAGCGCACGCTCAAGCGACTGCTTGTCCTGCGCGGGGAGCAGCAGGCTTTTGTCACCCTTTGCCTTGCCGGAGCCGATCGTATGGATGTATACGCTCTTCAGGCGAAACAGCAGCATTAAAATACTCTGCCTGCCAGACAAAGCGTTGATTTTTTCTACCTCTGTAACAAACAGGTTGCGGCTGATAAGGCCGCGGCGGATGAGCAGCAGGTTTTCGCGCTTTTCTACAGAAAAACGCGCATAGCGTGCAACCTGCACAATATAAGCAACAAAATAGCCAAAGACAAGTATGCCGGCAATATAGGCGGCAACGGGCGGAAGCCCGATGGAAGCAATATAGATACCCAGGTTTACACCCTCGTACAGTTTTTCGCTGAATTCCTGCCCCAATATTGTGCCGACCCGTTTTACAAACGGAGCAAACAGAAGAAGACCGGTAAAGGAATTTGACCAGGTAGCCGCCATAAGCAAAATACGCCGCAGGGAGCTTTTGTAGATATAAGAAGCGCCCGTTTGCGGGTACAAAACGTTAAGTGCTTTTCCAGCCTGTTTGTAGGACAATACCAGACTGATATCACTTTTGTTTTTGATGGAGCCGGGTGTGTCTATATGGAGCTTTTGCGCGCCAAACAGGCCCGGAAAAATATTTTTCTGTACCGATACCGACTGGACGCAGCGCTGCGGGACGTGTGCGCTGCGCCTTGCAAACCAGCCGTGCCGCAGGTAAATCCCTTTTCTGCCCGCGCGGTAGACAATGCTGCGGTATTCTAAAACGGCGGCAAAGACCAGGCACAGAACAAACAGGATATTCACGCCGACGGCGCCAATGATTTCGGCAATGCTTTGCGGAGCAAAAAGCAGATATTGCAAAAGCGGGATGATCAAAAGGTATGTAAAACGCGATAAATAGGTATAAATTGTGTAGGGGTGTGCATTTTTATAGATATTGCGCTTGTTTTTTTTCAATTTGCACACCTCCGCAGACTCTGTTTTGTACAGAGCATATTTTGCTATCCGTCCGCCATGATCAAGTGGATTGGTCGCCCAGCAGCTTTTTGAGCCGGATTACGCTTTGCTCGTCCACCTGGTTGAGTATGACGATGGACCCGGCGGTATGAAAAAAGACGGAGTGGATATGGCAAAGCCGCTGCATGGGCGTTTGTACGTATTCTGTATATTGAATCCGGTCTGTTGTTAGTTTGTACCGTTTATGAAAAATTACGCCTTTTTCCAAAAGCAGGCTGTCTTTATAAAGGATAAAAAAATAGCTCCGGTACAGGGCTGGAATATAAAACACCATGACCGCAAGGTAGAGCAGCGCGCATAAAACGCCCAAAGTACAGGCGACCCATGGGCTGAAGACGAAGATTGCGCCGCACAAAAAGGCGCACAGCACCACTACTGCGGTTGCGCGCAGGCGCCAGATAAAAACCGCGGCAGGCGCAAGACGGGTCTTTTCCATATGCAGTCCTCCTGATAAAAAATCAATGTATACATACATTATGCCAAAAAGAACATGTAAAAATTTTATTTAACAGAAATATAAATGTGTATTGACAAAAAGCGTGTAGTTGGATAGAATAAAGAAAACAATAAAACTGGTAAATGCGACGACAGGGAAGAGTATTTTGGCTTTGCGTTTTCAGAGAGCCGCCGGTTGGTGCAAGGCGGCAGCGTATCTATAAAGAAAATCACCCTTGAGCAGTCCGCTGAAATGTAGCAGGTAAGCGAGACCGGCTGCCCGCCGTTATACGGGAAAGCATTCGGCTGAAAGGCCCGATGCTCAAAGAGGCCTGTGTAAAAAGCAGGCAAGCAGAGTGGTACCGCGAAGCATGGCTTTCGTCTTTGTAAAAAGGACGAAAGCCATTTTTATTGATACCGGCATTTGCCCAGGGGCGGCCAGCGTGCGCATTTATACGAAAAACAGGATTGGGTGGAAAATAATGAAACTGACAGGAGCAAAAGTGCTTGCAGAATGCCTTTTAGAGCAGGGTGTGGATACCGTATTTGGGTATCCGGGCGGCGCGGTGCTGGATATTTATGACGCGCTTTACATGTACAGCGAACAGATCCGGCATATTATGACGGCCCATGAGCAGGGCGCCGCGCACGCGGCGGACGGATATGCGCGCGCAACAGGAAAAACAGGCGTTGTGATTGCGACCTCCGGTCCCGGCGCGACAAACCTGGTTACGGGGATTGCTTCGGCTTATATGGATTCTTCCCCGATCGTAGCCATTACGGGCAACGTGTCGCGCGATTTGCTGGGACGCGACAGCTTTCAGGAGGTCAATATAAAGGACATTGTAAAGCCCGTGACAAAAGCAAGCTTCCAGGTTATGCGCCCGCAGGAGCTTGCCCCTACGATCAGAAAGGCGTTTTTTATTGCGCAAACAGGAAGAAAGGGACCGGTGCTGGTTGATATTCCAAAGGATATTACGGCGCTTGAAACGGAATATCAAAAAGAAACGCCGGAAAAACCGCAGCCGCCGACGCTGCCGTCAGAAAAAGAGCTGGAGCAGGCAGCACGCCTGGTTGAAGCGGCACAGCGCCCGCTGATTTACGCAGGTGGCGGCGTAATCAGCGCGGATGCGTCAAAAGAGCTTGCAGCTTTTGCAGAAAGGATTGACGCGCCGGTGTGCTGCTCTTTGATGGGAATGGGAGCCATACCGGGCAGCCATCCGCTGTTTGCAGGAAATATAGGCATGCACGGCGTTTATGAAACAGGCCTTGCGACCAGGCAGGCCGACCTGATCCTTGCGCTGGGCGCACGGTTTTCCGACCGGGTGGCGGGCGACCGGGCGCGCTTTAGGGAACGCGCAAAGATTTTACATGTAGATATTGACCAAAGGGAGATCCACAAAAACGTAAAGGCGGATTGCTGGCTGTGCGGAGATGTAAAGACGGTGCTGCGCCAGTGGATGCGCCATATACAGCCGCAGAAGCATACCGCATGGCTTGGGCAGATACAGCAATGGAAGAAAGAGGCGCCGAAAAAGGCCGTCAGCCGGCAAGGGCTGCCCACGCCGCAGTATATTTTACAAGCGCTCTGCCGTCAAAAGGATGATGAAGACAGAATTGTCACAGATGTTGGCCAGCACCAGATGTGGACGGCGCAGGAATGCAGCTTTAACCGGCCGCGGACCTTTTTGACTTCCGGCGGGCTTGGAACAATGGGCTTTGGTATGGGCGCGGCGATCGGCGCGCAGGCGGCGCTTCCGCACAAGCGCGTGACGCTGATTACAGGCGACGGCAGCTTTCATATGAATTTAAACGAGCTTGTGACGCTTAAATCGTATAAGCTGCCGGTAGTGGTTGCGATTATGAACAACTCTGTTTTAGGGATGGTGCGGCAATGGCAGAAGCTGTTTTACGGCGGACGATTTTCACAGACCGACCCGCACCGGTCCACAGATTTTGCAGCGCTTGCAAGGGCGTTTGGAATAGAGGCGATGACGGTTGATTCTTATCAGGAGGTTGCGCCGGTGGTAGAAAAAGCGTACGGGCTGCACGCGCCGGTTGTGATAGATTTCCGTATTTCGCCGGATGAAAACGTGCTGCCGATGATCCCCCCGGGGAAAACGGCAGACGATATGATTTTGGATTTATGGTAAGAGGCAGGCGGGCTGAGAAAGGGTGGTTTTTTATGAAGCCGGTTGTTGAAATACTCGACTCTACATTGCGCGACGGCGCCCAGGGGGAGGGCATTTCCTTTTCTGTTGAGGATAAGCTCAGTATTGTAAAGGCACTTGACCAGATAGGCATACAGTATATTGAAGCGGGAAATCCCGGATCCAATCCAAAGGATCTGGAATTTTTCCGGCGCGCAGGTACGCTTTCGCTGCTTCATGCGCGACTGGTGGCCTTTGGGAGCACCAGACGGAAAAACGTACAGGTTGAGCAGGACAAAAATATTCAAGCCCTGCTTTCTGCAAATACGTCCGCCGTTGCCGTTTTTGGAAAGTGCTGGCGCTTGCATGTGAAGGAAATCCTGTCTACAACGGCGCAGGAAAACCTGCAGATGATTTTTGATACATGCAGGTATTTGAAGGAACAGGGAAAAACCGTGTTTTTTGACGCTGAGCATTTCTTTGACGGATATAAGGACGATCCCCAGTTTGCCATGCAGGCGTTGCAGGCCGCCTGTGACGCGGGGGCGGACCGCCTTGTTCTGTGTGATACAAACGGGGCGGCGTTTCCGGATGAAATTTTTGAAATTACAAAAAAAGTAAACGATCAGTTTGGGGGCAGAGTAGGCATTCATACGCACAATGACCGTGCGATGGCTGTTGCAAACACCATTATGGCGGTCAAGGCGGGCGCTGTTCAGGTGCAGGGTACGTTTTTGGGCATTGGGGAGCGTTGCGGCAACGCAAACCTGTGCTCCATTCTTCCCAATCTATTGCTTAAAATGCATATAGACTGCATACCGCAGGAAAACCTCAAGCGGCTTACTGCAACTGCCCGTGAAATAGCGGAGATTTCCAATACTTCCATTAAGAAAAACGAACCGTTTGTCGGGACTAGCGCGTTTGCGCATAAAGCGGGGATGCATGCCGACGGTGTGCTGAAGCTTCCGCGGTCTTTTGAGCATATCAAGCCGGAAAGCGTTGGAAATGAAAGGCGGTTTTTGATGTCGGAAATGTCCGGGCGCACGGCAGTGCTGGAAAAGGTGAAGAAAATAGACCCGCACATCACCAAGGACAGTCCCCAGACAACGCGTATTTTAAATGCGCTCAAAAAAAAGGAGCAGGAGGGCTATCAGTTTGAAGGCGCAGATTCCAGCTTTGAAATGCTGGTGCGCAAGACCCTTGGGAGCTATCGGCCCTTTTTTGAGCTGACCAATTATAAAATTGTAACGGGCCGCCCATGTGAGCAAAATTACAGCGCTACAGCTACGGTTAAAATCCGGGTGGGCGAGCAAGACCAGCTGATGGCGGCCGAGGGCAACGGACCGATCAACGCAATAGACAAAGCGCTGCGCGCCGCGTTGGAGGTTTTTTATCCTTCGCTTAAAAAAATGCGTCTGATCGACTATAAGGTTAGGGTGATGGATTCCAAACAGGCAACCGGTGCCGTTGTGCGCGTTTTGATCACCTCTACAGACGGCGGGCGTGTCTGGACGACGGTGGGCGTGTCGCAGGACGTGGTGGAAGCCAGCCGCCTGGCGCTTACGGAATCCATAGAATATAAACTGATTACAGACGCGCAAGCATAAGATACGGGATTTTGCAGGAAATGTTAACGGAATATTCATATTTTATGCAGTAAAAGGTTTGTTTTTCTTCCGGAAATCATGTATAATAGAAAACAGTAGATGACTTTTATTCATTTATTAAGAGCCGCCCGACGTGTCCCGCGGCGCTTACCCAAAACAGGAAAAGGAGTGAGGAATATGCAGGCTAAAAACAAGTTCAGCGAAATTACCCCGGAGGTTATGGCTTTAAGTGAGATGTGTATAAAAAACAGCAGCATCGATCCGACGCTATATACAAAGTATGACGTAAAAAGGGGGCTGCGCGATTTAAACGGGCAGGGCGTGCTTACCGGCCTTACGGAGATTTCAGAGGTCTGCTCTACAGAGCTTGTGGACGGCAAACGGATTCCTGTGGACGGCAAGCTGTTTTACAGGGGCTACGATGTGGAGGAAATTGTAAAGGGCTTTATCAGGGATGAGAGGTTTGGTTTTGAAGAGGTCACCTATCTTCTTCTGTTTGGAAAGCTTCCAACCCAGGAGGAGTTGAATCAATTTACGCAACTGCTTGACTATTACCGTACGCTTCCTACCAGTTTTGTGCGCGATATTATTATGAAATCCCCCAGCAAGGATATCATGAACGCGATGGCAAGAAGCGTTTTGACGCTGTATTCTTACGATGAAAACCCGGAGGATACTTCTGTCCCGAATGTGCTGCGGCAATGTTTGCAGCTGATATCGCTTTTCCCGATTTTGTCTGTTTACGGCTTTCAGGCTTACGGCTATTATCATGAAAACAAAAGCCTTGTGATCCACACCCCCCAGCCGGAGCTTTCTACAGCGGAAAATATTTTATATATGTTAAGGCTGGACAGCAAATATACGCGGCTGGAGGCAAAGCTTCTGGATATGGCGCTGGTGCTTCACGCAGAGCACGGCGGCGGGAACAACTCTACCTTTACCACGCATGTTGTAACCTCTTCCGGAACAGATACCTACTCTGCCATAGCGGCGGCGCTTGGTTCTTTAAAAGGGCCGAAGCACGGCGGTGCCAATATTAAGGTTGTGCAGATGTTTGACGACATTAAGGCGCATGTAAAGGATTATAAAGACGAAGAAGAAATCGGCGCGTATGTCAGGAAGATCTTACATAAAGAAGCGTTTGATAAATCCGGCCTGGTTTATGGGATGGGCCATGCCATTTATTCGCTTTCCGACCCCAGAGCGCGGGTCTTTAAGCACTTTGTGGAAAGCCTTTCCAAGGAAAAGGGCAGGGAGGACGAATTTATCCTGTATTCGAATGTGGCAAAGCTTGCATCGCAGATCATTGCAAAGGAAAGAAAGATTTACAAGGGTGTAAGCGCCAATGTGGACTTTTACAGCGGCTTTGTTTACAGCATGTTGGATTTGCCCACCGAGCTTTATACGCCGCTGTTTGCAATTGCAAGGATTGCCGGTTGGAGCGCCCACAGAATTGAAGAGCTGGTCAATCCAAGCAAGATTATCCGTCCTGCGTATATGAATGTGCAGGAAAGGCGGCCCTATGTGCAGATCCAGGACAGGTAAGCAAAACGTGCAGTTTATGCGTTTTTAACAGGCACAAAGCTTTGTGCCTGTTTTTTTGCATGTGCCCTGTGCCTTTGCGTGGGCATGTAAAGAAAAAGGGGGCCGTACGGCAGGCAGGTTTGCCGGCGCTGCGGCTGATCATGGCATGGCTGTACAGGGTTTGGAAGCAGCGGCAGCCACCACATATTTACACTTTACAATGTGCGGTACGGTGTGTTATAAATGGTAGTGGACTTTCAGGTAAAGAGTCGAAAAAAGCAAATTTTTAATAAGTTGTTAATTTTTTCACAATTTAGTTTTTGTTTTTCTTTAGAATTAAACGCAGTACGCTTTATTATATAATAATATAATAGCTTTTTAGGAGGGTCGGCGTTTTGAGAATAGGATTGGATATTGGCTCAACGACGGTAAAATGTGTTGTGTTAAGCGATGAAAATAAAATAATATATAAGACATACGAGCGCCACTATTCTCAGATTACGCAGAAAATTGCAGACATATTAAGTGTGGTGCGCCGTGAGGTCAAGGGTGCGGAGCACGCGCTGATTGCGCTGTCCGGTTCTGCCGGTATGGGTGTTGCAGACCGTTGTGGGCTGGATTTTGTTCAGGAGGTATATGCCACAAGAGTGGCGGCAAATACCTTTATACCGGGAACAGACGTTATTATTGAGCTGGGCGGCGAGGATGCAAAGATCCTTTTCCTTACAGGCGGTATGGAGGTAAGGATGAACGGTTCCTGTGCCGGCGGCACGGGAGCGTTTATTGACCAGATGGCAACACTTTTAAATGTGCCGCTGGAGCAGATGGATGCGCTGGCTTCTGAGCATGAAAAAACGTATACCATAGCTTCCCGCTGCGGTGTGTTTGCAAAAACGGATATTCAGCCGCTTTTAAACCAGGGGGCAAGAAAAAGCGATATTGCCGAAAGCATTTTTGCCGCAGTTGTAAACCAGACGGTTGCAGGGCTTGCGCAGGGCCGGGAAATTAAGGGGAACGTTGTATATTTGGGCGGCCCGCTTACGTTTATGTCACGCCTGCGCCTGCGCTTTGATAAGGTTTTGCAGACAAAGGGTGTATGTCCCGAAAATTCGCTGTATTATGTGGCTTGCGGTGCGGCACTGTGCGCAGAAAAAGCGGTGGATTTTGATGCTGTAATTGAGAAGGTGGAGCATTACAGCGGCAGTGGGAATTTTGCATTTAACAAGCCCCTGTTTGAAAATAAGCAGGCGTATGAAGCCTTTGTACGGCGCCACAGCCAGGCGGATGTGGAAAAAAAAGATCTGAAAAGCTATCGGGGCAGCGTATATGTTGGCATGGACGCAGGCTCTACAACGGTAAAGTCTGTTGTTATGGGGCAAAACGGGGAACTGCTGTATTCTAAATATCAGCCCAACAGCGGGAATCCGGTGCCGATTATCAAAAGCTTTTTAGAAGAGCTGTATGCGCTGCGCCCGGATCTTGAGATTGCGGCTTCGGCCGTTACAGGCTATGGGGAAGAAATTATTAAAAACGCATTTTGCGTAGATTACGGGATTGTTGAAACGGTTGCGCATTTTTCTGCTGCAAAGCGCTTTATGCCGCAGGTGGAATTTGTTATTGATATTGGCGGGCAGGACATTAAATGCTTTAAAATACACAACGGTACGATTGACAACATTTTCTTAAATGAGGCGTGCTCATCCGGCTGCGGTTCCTTTTTGCAGACCTTTGCAAATGCGTTGGGATACAAGATTGAGGATTTTTCAAAGCTTGGGCTTTTTGCAAAGCAGCCGGTCGATTTGGGGTCGCGCTGTACGGTGTTTATGAACAGCTCTGTCAAGCAAGCGCAAAAGGACGGCGCAACTATGGAGGACATTTCTGCCGGGCTTTCTATCAGCGTTGTAAAAAACGCGCTGTACAAGGTGATCCGTGCGTCCAGCCCGCACGAGCTTGGGGAGCATATTGTCGTGCAGGGCGGAACCTTCCTTAACGACGCGGTGCTGCGCGCCTTTGAAAAAGAAATGGGCGTTGAGGTGGTGCGGCCTTCTATTTCCGGTCTGATGGGCGCATACGGTGCGGCGCTTTATGCGCAGAGCAAGGCCAAGGCCGGCAGCAAAAGCACAATTTTGGACGCACAGGCGCTTAAATCGTTTCAGCATGAAATACAGGTTGTTTCCTGCGGCCTGTGCCAAAACAACTGCAGGCTGACCGTCAACAAATTTGCAGACGGCAGGAAATATATAGGCGGCAACCGCTGTGAGCGGCCAATAACGAAAAAAGCGCCGGGAAAAACGCTGAACATGTACGAATATAAGCTGGGGCTTTTACAATCTTATAAGCCGCAGAAGGGGCCCAGGGGGAAGATAGGTCTTCCTATGGGGCTAAATATGTACGAGCTTCTTCCGTTTTGGCACAGCTTTTTTACAAAGCTGGGGTTTGAGGTGGTGGCTTCGCCGGTGTCGGACAGAAAGCTGTACGCAAAGGGACAGCAGACAATCCCGTCTGATACGGTGTGCTATCCTGCAAAGCTGATGCACGGCCATGTGCAGACACTCATCGACAGCGGCATAAAGACCATATTTTACCCGTGCCTGTCCTATAATGTGGATGAGGGCCTGGGCGACAACCATTATAATTGCCCGGTGGTGGCGTATTATCCGGAGGTTATCGCCGCCAATATGAAGGACGTTTCCAACGTGACCTTTATTAAGGAATATCTGGGGATCCACAGAAAGCGGGACTTCCCCAAAAAGGCGCATCAGGCGTTGGAAAAATATTTTGACGGCCTTACGCTAAAGGAAGTAAAGCAGGCGGCCAAAGCAGCTTATGCGGAGTACGACGCATATTTTGAAAAGGTGCGCAGACATGGCGACGAAATTATTAAGCAGGCGGAAGAAGAAGGCAAGGAAATAATTGTACTGGCTGGCCGGCCCTATCATGTAGACCCGGAAATTAACAAGGGGATCGACAAGCTGATCACGGGCTTTAACGTTGCCATTGTTTCTGAGGACGTTGTAAGCTGCCGTGTGAAGAAATTCAGTACAACGGTGCTTAACCAATGGACGTACCATTCGCGCCTGTATGCGGCCGCGCGGTACATTGCCGGCCGTGCAGATATGAATTTGATTCAGCTGGTTTCGTTCGGCTGCGGGGTTGACGCAATTACAACGGACGAGGTCAGAGAGATACTGGAGAAAAACGGAAAGATTTACACGCAGATAAAAATAGACGAAATTACAAACCTCGGTGCGGTAAAAATTCGGGTGCGGAGCCTTTTGGCAGCCATTGCAGAGCAGCGCGCCCATCAAAGCACAGACAACCGCACAACTGTTTAAGACAGACAACATTGCAAGGAATGATGCACTATGGCAAAGCTTACCTACGACAAGACGGGCCGGCTGCTTTTTACAAAGGAAATGAAAAAGGAGTATACCATTTTATTGCCTATGATGGCGCCGATCCACTTTAACCTGATTAAAAACGTGTTTGAAATGTATGGCTATAAAACGGTGCTGCTGGACACAGAAGGGCCGGAAATTGCGCAGGTGGGGCTTAAATATGTACATAACGATACCTGCTACCCCGCGCTGCTGGTGATCGGCCAGTTTATCCATGCGCTGCAAAGCGGGAAGTATGATCTGGACAAAACGGCGCTGATGATTACACAGACCGGCGGCGGGTGCCGTGCTTCCAATTATATTCATTTGCTCAGGAAGGCGTTGAAAAAAGCGGGGCTGGAAAAGGTGCCCGTAGTTTCCCTGAATATGTCCGGTTTGGAAAAAAACAGCGGCTTTTCCCTGACGCTTCCCATGATCCGCCGCGCAATTGGCGCGCTCGTTTACGGCGACACGCTCATGCTTTTAAGCAACCAGACCAAGCCTTATGAGATACACCCCGGGGAAAGCATGGCGCTTGTAGATAAATGGGTCAAGACATTAACAGGGATGTTTAAAAACGGAACGGGCTTTTCCGTTAAGGAGCAGCGGTCTATTTTAGACGAAATTGCAAAATCTTTTTCGCAGATCCCCATAAAAAAGACGCCCAAGGTAAAGGTGGGCGTTGTCGGAGAAATTTACGTAAAATACGCGCGGCTTGGCAACAACAATCTGGAGCAGTTCCTGCAGGAGCAGGACTGCGAGGTGTGCGTGCCCGGTATTATGGGCTTTGCACTGTTTAAGGTTGACAACCGCTTGGAGGATATTAAGCTTTACGGCGGCAGTAAAATAAAATACGGTATTATCAAGGTTTTATTTGACTATCTGGAAAAGATGGAAACGCTTATGATCGAAAGCACCGCCAAATATGGCTTTATACCGCCCGGAAAATACAGCCATACAAAGGAACTGGTAAAGGGCGTGATCGGTTATGGCAGCAAAATGGGCGAGGGCTGGCTTTTAACGGCAGAAATGCTGGAGCTTACGGAAACGGGCTATGCAAACATTGTTTGTACCCAACCGTTTGGCTGCCTGCCCAACCATATATGCGGAAAAGGGATGATCCGCAAGATTAAAAGCATTGACGACCGGGCAAATATTGTGGCAATCGACTACGACCCGGGTGCGCCGCGCGTAAACCAGGAAAACCGCATTAAGCTTATGCTTGCCGTAGCAAAGGAAGCGCTTAAAAAGGATATACAGCAGGCAGAGCGTGCGCGTGCAGAAAAAACAGAAAAAGCGGTAAAAAAAGGATAACAACAACCGTTAAGGAGCGGATGTGCCAACGCACAACCGCTCCTTTTTTATTGTTTTGAAAGCGCCGCTTTATCACGGGGGGTGGGCAGCCTGCAAGCGCAAGGCCACATAAACGGCACAAAGCGGGGGTTGCAGGCGAAATAAAGCGTGCCTGCCGTGCTAACCGGCAAGGCATTTTACATAACGGATAAATAAAACAATCATAAATACAAAGAAAAAAGCAATACCGACAACAAAAAGGATGAAAGCAACGCCTGTGTTGGAAAGCGCAAAGGCAAGGGCTGCCGCTGCGGTGAGCAGCAAAACGATGGGGCGGTTTTTGCGCCCCTAATTGTATTTTATGCCGCTTGTCCTTTTACAGTGACACCAAAATAGCAAATAAATATAGGTTTTTTTTATTTTGGTATTGGCAATAATAGCAGAAAATGATATATTTATTTGAAAGAAAAAGTTTTTCCTGTTATAATGTCATTACACGTTAAAAGAAAAATAAAAAGATAAAAATTTTTTATATTTTCTTTATAGCAAACTTTGAAATAAATTTTCAAGAAAAGGAAGATGTATATGTTAAAAATTTCTGTATGCGATGACGAAAAGATGTTTGCACAGAGCTTCAAGACAAAGCTCCACACCGGGTTTCGCAAGGTATTAAAGCAGGAAGTGATTGTCGACACTTTTGACGATGCACACGCATTGTTGTACAGAATGAACAGCACCGCTTACGACGTTGTTTTTTTAGACATTGAAATGCCGGGCATAAACGGCCTGGAAGCGGCAGCGTACATAAAAAAAAGCAATCCCCGTGCGCATATTGTGTTTACAACAAACCGTGACGACCTGGTGTTTGACGCGCTGCGCATAAAGCCGCTTGGCTTTTTACGCAAGAGCCATCTGGCGCAGGAGCTGGACAGTATGATTGATTACATAACAGAAACGGTGAATTTTTCTAACGCCAAGGTTTCCATCAAGTGCAAAGAAGGCGTTGTCAGCCTGAACCTGGGGGACGTGTATTTTTTAGAAAACGCGGGCAATTCTGTGTTTTTTGTTACAAAGGACAGAAAGTACGAAACGCGCGACAGCCTGTATAAAAAAGAGCAGGAGCTGGAGCAGTTTGGGTTTATACGCTCGCATGGCAGCTTTATCGTCAATATAAACCATGTTTACCAAATAAAAACAAAGGATATTGTGTTGGACAACGGTTTTACGGTACCGCTGAGCAGAAGCAAGCAAAAAATACTGAAAGAAAAGTTTTTAAAGGATATGGTATTAAGCAATGAGTGAAATTATTTCAACTGTGTTTGAGCTTTCCATTAATGTGTTCCAGGGATTTATCTTTGTCTATTTTTGCCATGGCTTTCTTGGCAGCCGTTTTAAGCCCCCGGAGGGCAAAAAGCACACAAACCTGGAAATGGTGCTGTATGTTACAGCATCTTTGCTTATGGCCCTGCTGATCACCATGATCAACCTGTACTATGAGGTATTCAACACGGTAGAGACATATTTTTTAATTGGGTTTTTAATGCTGTATTCGCTGCTTTTCCTCCGCGGAAAAATCGTGATGCGCCTGTTTATCCCTATTTTTTGTATGTGCGGATATTACGCCATCACATCTTTGATCATTTTTGTTGCAAGCAGTGTTACGGGCGAATCGTCACATGAGCTGATGCTGTTCCAGCATTCGTTTTACAGGTATTTGCTGGTGCTGCTGGTCAATGCGGTCTTTGTACTGTTTGTTGTTTTGGTGCTGCGCTTTAAAAAACGCAAGTTTGACATGCTCAAATGGACAGACTGGGTTGCGTTTATCGTCATCCCGGTGATCGCGCTGGCTATTATCTTGATGGCATATGCCGTGTCGCTGGAGCCGAACATCACCCGGGAGCATGTGGCGTTTCTTGCGTTTATCAGCGGCGGCGTTGTTGTGATTGCCGTGCTGATCTGGGTGATGCTGGTAAAGATCAGCAAAGACAGAGAGATGGAGCTGCGGTATTCTTTGCTGGAGCAGCAGTACCAGTACCAGAAAGAAAACATTTTGCAGTCCGGCCAAAGCTTAAAAGAGATGTCCACCCTGCGGCACGATATGAAAAACAAGCTGCTGCTGATTGGGCAGCTGATCACAAACGGGGAAACCGACAAAGCCATAAAGATGTGCGGCGCCTGCCGGGAAGAGATCGAAGCAGCCAAGCTGCTTGTAAACTCTGAAAACTTTCTGCTCAACGCCATCCTTAACAGCAAGCTTGCCGGCGCAAAGGAAAAGCATATCCAAACAGAGATTGTGATCACAACCACACAGTTTGACGACATAGAGGACATAGACCTGTGCAGCATTTTGGGCAACCTGCTGGACAACGCCATAGAGGCGGTGCAAAAAGAGCCAAAGGAGCACCGCATCATAAAAATTTTGATGGAACAAACCGGCGGGTACCGCTCCATTAGGATCCAAAACACCATTGGCGCTTCTGTGCTAAAGCAGAACCCGCAGCTGCACACCACCAAGAAAAACAAGCAGATCCACGGGCTTGGCCTGCTCAGCGTGCGCCATACGGTAGAAAAATACGGCGGCGAGTTCCACTGCTATGAAGAGGACGGCTTTTTCTGCTGCGTTGTTGTTTTGGATGCACCGCAGGAAAACAAGCAGGACAAAAAGAAAGCGCCATTGCCGGCGCTGCAAAGCTGAAAAACGCAAGATTTTGCAAGGCCGGATCGTTCAATAATAAAAAACAGTAAACAGGCCTATGCTTGCTATAAAAATTACTGCGAAAAAAGTGGTTTTTTGTCGTCTTAAAATATTTTATTTGCATAACTTCACGCAAAAACGACCAGTTTTAACAAAACTATTCACAAGATCTGCAAGATTTGCTATAGTGTAGACAAAGTGAAAGCGATAAATGGGATGATACAATGCTGCACAGGCTGTCTAAACGTATAGCAGAATCTTTGCTTGCAAAACAATGTTTTGCGCAGGAGGATCTGGACATCTATATTTATGGGACCGAGCTGGTTTTGTCCTTTGCACTGGGGATGAGCATGATCCTCGTTCTAAGCGTGCTGTTTTCTGCACTGGCAGAGGGGCTTGTCTTTTTGGCTTCCTTTATTCTTTTGCGGGCCTATACGGGCGGGTACCATTGCTATACGTATGTAAAATGCAATACGCTGTTTGTCTGCCTTTTTATAAGCGCGCTGCTGCTTTACCGTGTGATGGTTTTACACACACCGGCAATGGCCGCTGCAACAGGCGTGCTGCTGCTGGGCGGCGGCGCGGTGCTTTTGCGCTATGCGCCGGTGGAGCACCCAAACAAGCCGCTGGGCAAAAAGCACCGCAGGCGGTGCAGGGCCGTGGCGCTTTGTTTGTATGCAGGTATGGGCATGGCAGCCGTATTTTTGGAGTATTTTGGGGAAACACTTGGCTTTATGCTGGCGCTTGTTCTTGGACAGGTTTCCGCATTAATGCTATGTGAAAAATATTCACAAAGGAGGAAGAATGTATGAAGGCAAAAGCAAATTTAGCTGCAAGACTGATGTCCAAACTGGCAATGAGGGCCGCAAAATCGGCCGCCGGTACAGCATCTGCCGGAGGAATGTGCCAGCCAAAGGAGCCTGCAAAGCTTGCAAAGAAATAAGCAGATATGCAGGATAACGAAGCGAATACCTCATTTATTTTACACACCGACCTAATAAACGCAAACGGCGCCGCCTTGCAGGGCGGCGCCGTTTGCGTTGGGCGGGGCGCGTGTTTTACAAATTTTTGCGCCGGCCTTTTGTATTTGACAAAAAAATAACGAAAATTTGAAGATTCTGCCCAAAACCCTTGCGTATTGAAGCCGGAGTGCTTATAATGAAAAACGTATAAAGCGAATTTTTATACTACACCAAAGCGAAAGGAGTACCCATATGAATTATTCCCATGAAGTGGAAAACATGTGTACAGTAGCAAAGGGCCCCCATCATGGCCCCGCACCCATCCCGGAAGAGGGTAAATGGGTAAAGTCTTATGACATTAAGGACATTTCCGGCCTTTCACACGGTATTGGCTGGTGCGCGCCGCAGCAGGGCGCATGTAAGCTTACGCTGAATGTAAAGGACGGCATTGTGGAGGAAGCGCTTGTAGAGACAATAGGATGCTCCGGCATGACGCATTCTGCGGCTATGGCGGCAGAGATTTTGCCTGGAAAAACGCTGCTGGAATGCTTGAACACAGACCTTGTGTGCGACGCCATTAACGTTGCCATGAAAAACCTGTTTTTACAGCTTGCTTACGGCAGAAGTCAGACGGCGTTTTCAGAAGGCGGGCTGCCCATCGGCGCCGGACTGGAGGACCTGGGCAAGGGTCTGCGCTCCCAGGTGGGTACAATGTTCAGCACCAAGCTTAAGGGCGTGCGTTTTATGGAAATGGCGGAAGGCTATGTGCTTAAGACCGCGCTGGACGAAAACGACGAGGTCATTGGTTACCAGTTTGTAAGGCTTGGGAAAATGATGGAGGATATTCGTCATGGTGTTTCCCCGGAAGAGGCATATAAAAACAACATAGGCCAGTACGGCCGTTTTGACAACGCGGCAAAGTATATTGACCCGCGTGAAGAATAAGCAGGGAGGACTTGATTTATGGCTAACAATGTGAATTTTGAAAGTAAAGACAGAAGAATGGCTAAAATTGAGAAGTGCCTTGCAGAATATGGTATAGCCAGCCTGGAAGAGGCCAGGGAATTATGCCTGAGCAAGGGCGTGGACCCAGATGCGATCGTTAAGGGTGTACAGCCAATTGCGTTTGAAAACGCGTCCTGGGCTTATACGCTGGGCTGTGCCGTTGCAATTAAAAAGCAAAGCAAAAGCGCTGCAGACGCGGCAGAGGCCATTGGGGTTGGCCTGGAGGCGTTTTGTATTCCGGGCTCTGTTGCAGAGCAAAGGAACGTAGGCCTGGGGCATGGCAATTTGGGCGCTATGCTGCTGCGGGACGAAACAAAATGCTTTGCCTTTTTGGCAGGGCATGAAAGCTTTGCCGCGGCAGAGGGTGCAATTGGCATAGCTAAAACGGCAAACAAGGCAAGGAAAGAGCCGCTGCGCGTAATCCTTAACGGCCTTGGAAAGGACGCGGCCTATATTATTTCAAGAATCAACGGTTTTACCTATGTAAAAACAAGCTATGATTATTTTACCGGCGAGCTTACCATTTTGGAAGAAAGGGCTTTTTCTGACGGAGAAAGGGCCGCCGTGCGCTGCTTTGGTGCAGACGACGTTCGCGAGGGCGTAGAGATTATGGCGCACGAGGGCGTGGATGTGTCTATTACGGGCAATTCTACCAACCCCACGCGGTTCCAGCATCTTGTTGCGGGTACCTATAAAAAATGGGCGCAGGAGCATGGCAAAAAGTATTTTTCTGTTGCCAGCGGCGGCGGCACGGGCCGCACCCTGCATCCGGACAATATGGGTGCGGGCCCTGCTTCCTATGGCCTTACAGACTCTATGGGACGCATGCATGGCGACGCGCAATTTGCGGGGTCTTCCTCTGTGCCTGCGCATGTTGAAATGATGGGGCTGATCGGCATGGGCAATAACCCCATGGTCGGCGCTACCGTTGCCTGCGCGGTTGCGGTTTACGAGGGCTTAAAGAAATAAACAAACCAGTATGAATACCGGATGTATTTTTAAAAAGAACCGCTCACAGAGCGGTTCTTTTTGTTTTTTAATAATTTATTTTTCATAAATATAAATCTATACTTTGCAAAAGTAGAAAAATGTAGTATAATGTATAAAAATAGTGTAATAAAACAGTATATATAGATTATGTATAGTGTACGCTATATTGGTACAAGAGAGATAGAAGATATGAAAAAAATGATAAGAAAATCGGCATAGGGTCAACAAAGGAAAAATTTTTTCATATGTATTTGTAAAAAAAGAGGAGTGTGAAACAAAGCCATGCAGACTTTTACAGATCTAAGGAACCTGCTTGCAAGGATTGACCGGAAAGGCTACGGGGCTTACAAGGACACAAAGGGCGTTTACCGTTTTCCGGAATATGAGCTGTCCATCGACCATGTTCAGGGCGACCCCTTTGCCCCGCCTTCCAAGCTGAGCATCCGTGTGCCCGGGGCAAAAGCAGCCTTCCCGCCGGGCCTTTACCGGCAGGACTGCCGGCGGCTTGCCCTGGAGGACGAACTGACCCGCCAATTCGGCCGGCAGGCAGGCCGGTTTTCCCTTCTGGCCAAAGGTTCCGGAAAGAGCGGGGTGATATCTGTCAGCCGGTGCGGCCAGGAGGTGCTAAAGCGGACTGCCTGCCACCTGGACCCTAAAAGCGGGGATGTCCTTCTTCGCCTGGAGGCGGGCTTCCCGGCCAACGGGAGGACGATCAACGCCCGGGAGCTGGAAAAAATCCTGTTTGATTTTCTGCCGCAGTGCGTAAAGGCGTCCTTGCTGTATTGTAATCTGGACGCTAAGCGCCTGCAGAAGGTGGCGGATTTAGCGGAGGATCAGGCGTATATCCGGGGGATGCTCCCCAAGCTGGAGCTGTGCGCTTTTGTAGCAGATGGAAGCATTCTGCCGCGGGAATCCGGCGTTTCTTCCCGCCCCATGAAAAACGCAGTGCCTTTTCGATCTCCTCTGGAAATGTCGGTAACTATGGAACTGCCCCACCGGGGAAGGATCACCGGTATGGGGATCCCAAAAGGCGTTACCCTGATTGTGGGCGGCGGATATCACGGTAAATCTACGCTTTTGAAGGCATTGGAGCTGGGCGTCTATAACCATATTGCCGGGGATGGGCGGGAATATGTGATTACGGACAAAACCGCGGTAAAAATCCGCGCCGAGGATGGAAGGAGCATCCGGAAGACAGATATTTCCATGTTTATCAACGGCTTACCCAACGGAAAGGATACCACCGCCTTTTCCACAGAGGACGCCAGCGGAAGCACTTCCCAGGCGGCCAATGTGGTGGAAAGCTTGGAGGCGGGCGCTTCCCTGCTGCTAATGGACGAGGACACCAGCGCTACCAATTTTATGATCCGGGATGAATTGATGCAGCGGGTTATTCGCCGGGATATGGAGCCCATTACACCCTTTATTGACCGCGTGGGGGAGCTGTATACCGAATATGGCGTTTCTACCGTTATTGTGGCAGGGAGCTCCGGCGCTTATTTCCATACAGCGGATCATATTATTCAGATGGACCGGTACGAGCCCCGGGATATTACGGCTTTGGCAAAGCAGCAGGCAAAAGCTTTCCCCCTGCATGGGGATCCGGCTCAACCGGCTGGCAGGCCAAACTTTGCCAGAAGGCCCAAAGCCTCCCCGGAGCTTCAAGGCGGCGGGCGGGTGAAGATGAAAGCCCTGGGAAGGGATGGATTTTTCCTTAACCGGGAAACCGTCAGCCTGCGGTGTGTGGAGCAGCTGGTAGACGAAGAACAGACGGCCGCTTTGGGGTATTGCCTGCTCTATGCCGAGAAATACCTGATGGACGGCAGGCGGGATCTGCGGCAGGTGGTGGATGAACTGGAGGCAGTGATAAACGCAAAGGGACTGGAAGCCCTTTGCGAAAATCCCTCCGGCATCCCCTTTCTGGCGCGGCCCCGAAGGCAGGAGATTTTTGCCTGCATCAACCGGTATCGGAAATGAAACCTGTGAACTGCTTAGGAGAAAAGCCCTTAAAATGACTTTTTATTTGGTCTTGTATAATTTATAACAAAAAGCAGGACAAGCCACCGTGTTCATTACTGTGGCTTGTCCTGAAAAGAGCAGGAAGAAAATGATCCTTATACTATACATACTTTATCAAAAAAAAGAAAAAATTTTCAAGGCAAATGTGAAAATTGGCCTGATTTTAGGCAAAATTTGCTTCTATTAAGCTATAAAAAAATAATTTTTACTTTTTCCTTAAAAACTGCCATTCGCCTTTCGTCTGGCGGCAAAACGTATGCGTAATGCGAAGAATTGCCTTAAATTTTACATAAATATTGCAAAACTATGCTGGCAGGCATGACAGAAAAGCTGATAAAATAAAGCGAAAATAGTATGAAGGAGATGTATTTATGAAGGTTTTTTGGAAACAAAAACTCCTGTCCGGCGTGCTGGCAGCTACCATGGCAGCCTCAGCCATTTCCGGCGGGATGGTGGCCGTTTCGGCAGCGGAAGAGCTGTCAAGCGGTACGCCCTACGCAGCCGGGGGTACATTTTTGGAAAACAGCTTTGAGGAACATGCACCTTTAACGATGGAGCGCTTAAGCAGCATACAGATCGGGGAACCCAACCCAGATGGCGCCGTAGCGGAGATTGTGGCTTATAATGCCGACCGGAAGGAGGCCTATGTGGTCAATGGGCAGGACGGCCTGCTGTACCGTTTTTCTGTAGAGGAGGCCGGCCTGACGGAAACCGGCAGCGAAGATATGCGCGGCCTGGTGGACGGCTTTGCCTACGGTGATATGACCAGCGTGGCGGTTGACACCGTCAACGACCATATAGCCGTGGCGCTTCAGGCAGCCGGCTATGCAGACAACGGTCGGATTGTGCTGCTGGACTATGACTTTAACCTGCTGGCAGCCTATGAGGTAGGCGTACAGCCGGATATGGTGACCTTTTCTCATGACGGCCGGTTGGTTCTTTCCGCCAATGAGGGCGAGCCGCGGGAAGGCTATGGCGAAGGGACAATCGACCCCGCCGGTTCGGTTTCTATCATTGACCTGATGGAAGAAAGTGTGACGACCGCGGGGTTTGAGGAATTTGACTCTGCCGGGCTTGCAGAACAGGGCGTTCTGATTGGCAAGGTGGATGGGAAAATGAACGAAGCGGCCGTTGATTTGGAGCCCGAATACATTGCCGTTTCCGCCGATGACAGTAAGGCCTATGTTTCTTTACAGGAAGCCAACGCGATTGCCACAGTAGATTTAAAGAGCATGCGTATCATCGCGGTTAAAAGCATGGGCTTTAAGGATTTAAGCGATGAAAAGAACGCGATTGACCTGGTGGAGGACGGAACCTATCAGGCCAAAACCTACCCGAATGCGCTTGGGGTATATATGCCGGATGCTCTAAGCATATTTGAAGCAAACGGCGGCAGCTACCTGGTGACCGCCAACGAAGGCGATGCCAGGGAGTGGGGCGATTACGTCAATGAAGCCAAAGAGTCCTTGCTTGCCTCCGACGGTACAGAGGCCGAAAAGGTCCGCGTGCTGGATAAAGATCTGACTGCCGTTCCGGATGAAAGCAAGGAATATCTTTACGGCGGCCGTTCTTTTGCTATTTACAACGCGGACACCATGGAACTGGTGTATGAAAGCGGCAATGATTTTGAGGAAAAAACGGCCACATATCTTCCAAACTGGTTCAATTGCTCCAACGACGATATTGAGCTGGACAGCCGCAGTGCAAAAAAAGGACCCGAGGCGGAAAGCGTTGCAGTTGGCCAGATTGGTGAAAAAACCTATGCCTTTATCGCTCTGGAGCGGATCGGCGGCGTGATGGTGTATGACGTAACCGACCCGGCAGATGCAGCCTATGTCAACTATATAAACACCCGCGATTTTAGCGAGGACATTAAAGAAGACGTTTCCCCCGAGGGCTTATGCTTTCTTTCAATCAACGGCAAGCCCTTGCTTCTTGCAGCGTGTGAGGTTTCCGGCACGGTAGCGGCCTATTCCTTTGCCGGCACAGCTGTTGGAAATGTGCCTGAAGAGCCTGGATATGACCCCATCCAAAACGACGCGGTTATCCTCTATACCAACGATGTGCATTGCGCCATGGAGGATTACGCGGCCTTTGCTTCCTACCGGCAGCAGATGCTGGACGCCGGCTACCGCACCGTTACCATTGACGCGGGCGACGCCGTGCAGGGAGAAGTAATTGGTACGCTGACCAACGGCACCGCAATTGTGGAAATTATGAATGCGGTAGGCTATGACTATGCGGTGCCCGGCAACCATGAATTCGACTATGGAATGGATGTTTTTAAGGAGCTTTCCGGTCAGGTGGAAGCGGACATCATGCCAGAATACGAATATTTAAGCGCCAACTTTGTGGATTTACAAACAAACAAGACCGTTTTCAAACCCTATGAAATCCGGAAAATAGCCGGACAGGATGTGGCTTTTGTGGGAATCTCTACCCCGGAGACCTATACCAAATCCACGCCGGCCTACTTTCAGGACGAAAACGGCAACTATATTTACAGCTTCTGCGAGGGCAGCGGTGACGACACCTTCTTCTATGACACAATTCAGGCGGCGGTAGACAACGCCATAGAGGAAGGGGCCGACCTGGTAATTGCTGTGGGCCACCTGGGAACCGACGCTGCCTCCGAGCCCTGGCGCTCCACCGACGTAATTGCAAACACTACCGGCATTGACGCGTTTATAGACGCCCACTCCCACAGCACGATAGAAGAACAGCTGGTGGACAACAAAAACGGCGAGGATGTTGTGCTCACTTCTACCGGGACAAAATTTGAAAATTTTGGGAAGATGACTATTTCTGAAGACGGAACAATTGTAAGCGAGCTGCTTAAGCCGGAAGAGGTGGACATAGACGCCACCGCTTCGGCAGAGGCCGCTTATGACCAGACACAGGAGGTTATCGACAAATACGAAGAGCTGCAGCAGTTTACTTATGAAGAGGTTGGCTTCTCTGAGGTCGATTTAACCACGGTGGACCCGGAAACCGGCGACCGTATAATCCGTAATCAGGAAACCAATATGGGCAATTTTGTGGCCGACGCCTACCGTGCGACTACAGGAGCGGATATCGCCTTTGCCAACGGTGGTGGTATCCGGGCAGATGTGGCAAAGGGAACCGTTATCCGCAAGGACTTGATGGACGTCAACGCCTTTGGCAATACCATGTGCGTGCTGGAGGTTACCGGCCAGCAGATTCTTGACGCTTTGGAATGGAGCGCGCATGCACCGCTCAACGAAGATGGAACGGCTTTAACCGAAAACGGCGGCTTTATGCACACCGCGGGCCTTACTTATGAAATTAACCTGCATGTGCAGGAAAGTCCGGTTCTTACCGACAGCCAGGGCGTTTTTACCGGCATTGACGAAAGCAAACCCCGCCGGGTGCAGAACGTTGAGGTAAACGGTGAAATCATTGACCCGGAGGCCATTTATACCCTGGCCGGCAGCGCCTATACCCTGTGCAGCGGCGGCGACGGCTACACGATGTTTCAAGACGCCAAGGTTGTTGCGGCCGATTGCGGAAAGGATCAGGATTTGCTGATTGCATATTTGCAGGAAGATCTTAACGGGACGATCCCGGCTGATTTGTACGGAAATCCGTACGGCGAAGGCCGCATTAAGATCCTGACCACAGGGGCGGAGGAAGCCCACCGCTATGTGGAGACCGAACGCGTGGAGGCTACCGCTGAGCAGGACGGCTATGTAAAATATGTGTGCAGCATCTGTGGAGAGGAGAAAACCGAAGTGATGCCCAAGCTGTCCGGGGAAGAAGAGAAAACGGAAGTACTGCCCGAACAGCCGGGGAAAGAAGGAAGCCCCAGCTTCCCGGAAACCGGCGCCAATATCCCGATTGTTTGTTTTGCACTTCTGCTCGGGGCGGCTGCTGTAATCGGCGGCCTGGGCGCGTGGAAACGCAAAAGCGGCAAAAGTGTGTAATTGCATTGACGGATAACCGATTGCCCCAGTTTTTCGCTTTATGCAACGATAGAAAAAATACAAAAAGCTCCGTGTAAGTGGAAACCCATTTGCACGGAGCTTTTCTGTTTATACATTTGTCTGTTATAAAAGAAGGGCTGCGGTAAAACAATATTTTTGCCGTGTTTTTTGGTTTTTACAAGAATTTATTTTATTTATGTATTGACAGCCAAGGGGTAAATATTATAACATTTTATACAGGGAATTTACAATTTGTTTACGTAAACCATAAAAATGAGCCGCATTCTTTACGTAGATTTTACAAAGGATGGATCCGGCAAGGATATACGTAAGCGCTTTGTAATACAATATTTTAGAAAAAGAGGGCTGTATCACCGCTCAGGCCGTAAAAATATGAGGAATCCAAATAGCGTTTTATTTGCTTAATAAAGACAAAAACAGCTTTACGGTTTGGGCTCTGGGGGTTATATGCGCTCTTTCATTTTGTCCTTTTCTATAATACATTTGCACTGTGAAGTGAAAAATTGCGGCCCAAAGACCGTTTTGCAAGACGGCTTTTGGATGGCGCAGGCTGCAAGCTGCGCCATGGAAAGAAAGGAACGAAAAAGTACATGGATATTTTTTCCTTATTTACATTGCTGGGCGGACTTGCCATGTTTTTATTTGGCATGAACACAATGGGCGACGGACTGGAAAAGCTTTCGGGCGGAAAGCTTGAACGAACGCTTGAAAAAATGACGGATAACACGTTTAAGGGTTTTCTGTTGGGAGCGGGCGTAACGGCCGTTATCCAGAGTTCGTCTGCTACCACGGTTATGGTGGTCGGGTTTGTAAATTCCGGGATTATGAAGCTTGCCCAGGCGATCGGCGTGATTATGGGGGCAAACGTGGGCACGACCGTAACGGCCTGGCTGCTGAGTCTTACAGGGATTCAAGGCGACAGCTTTATTTTAAAGCTTTTAAAACCCACGGGCTTTGCGCCGATTCTTGCGTTTATTGGCATTGCGCTTTTAATGTTTGCAAAGCGCGGCAAGAAAAAGGACATAGGCACAATTTTAGTTGGCTTTGCCGTCTTGATGTACGGTATGGAGGTCATGAGCGGTGCGGTGGAGCCTTTGGCGGAGGTGCCGGAATTTACAAATTTGCTTACCATATTTTCCAACCCGCTGTTCGGCGTGCTGGCGGGCGCGCTGCTGACGGCGGTGATTCAGAGCTCTTCTGCATCGGTTGGTATTTTACAGGCGATTTCTGCAACAGGAAGCGTTACCTTTGCTACGGCGATCCCGATTGTAATGGGCCAAAACATCGGAACATGTGTAACCGCCATGCTGTCTTGTATTGGCGCAAAGAAGAATGCAAAGCGCGCGGCATTTGTGCATTTATACTTTAATATTATAGGGACGATCGTTATATCTATCTTGTTTTATGGGCTTAATGCGATTTTCCAGTTTGATTTTGTAAACGACTTTGTAACGCCTGCTGACATAGTAATTGTGCATACCTCGTTTAATTTGCTGACAACGGCGATGCTTTTGCCGTTTTCCAAATACCTTGGCAAGCTTGCCTGTCTTACGGTGCGTGATAAGGACAAGGACGACGATACGCCGCATTTGGACGAGCGGTTTCTTAATACGCCGGCAATTGCGGTGGAGCAGTGCGACGTTATGGCGGTAAAAATGGCACATCTTGCAAGAGAAACGTTTCTTGCATCGTTGACGCTTGTGGAAAGCTATGATGAGAAAACCGCGGAAAAGATACAAGAAAATGAAAATAAAATTGATATGTATGAAGACGTGCTTGGCTCTTACCTTGTTAAGCTGAGCAGTAAAAGCCTTACGATCAGCGACAGCAAAGAGGTTTCAAGGCTGCTGCACTGCATAGGCGACTTTGAAAGAATCAGCGACCATGCGGTCAATGTGCTGGACGTTGCAAAGGAAATGTATGAAAAGAAAATTACTTTTTCTGCGCAGGCGAAAGATGAGATTAAAGTGATAACAGCGGCGCTGACGGAAATATTGGCAATTACCATTGAAGCGTTTGAAAACAAGGATTTTGCTCTGGCAGATAAGGTGGAGCCGTTGGAGCAGGTGATCGACGGACTTAAGGACAACCTTAAGCGCAGGCATGTTAAAAGGCTGCGGGAGGGTACGTGTACGATCGAGCTGGGATTTATCTTTTCAGATTTGCTTACCAATTACGAAAGAGTGTCCGACCATTGCTCCAACATTGCAGTTTGTATGATCCAGGTCAATAAGGAGAGCTTTGAAACACACGAGTACCTGCATGAGGTACGCGGTGATGAAGTAGGACATTTTAAAGCGGAATATAATGCGTTTAAAACAAAATATGCATTGCCCTAAAAACAGGGGGCTGAACCGGCCGGTTCACCCCCCCTGTTTTACTTTTAACAATTTACAGGATATCCATATGCTCCAAAAGGATTTTTACGCCCATCAAAATTAAAACAATGCCGCCAATCAGCTCGGCTTTGCTTTTAAAGCGTATTCCAAACCGGTTGCCAATGGCAACACCGGCAAGGGACAGGACAAAGGTAGTGACCCCGATCAAAGAAATGGCATAAAAAATGTGAACCTGCAAAAACGCAAAAGTAACGCCGGCTGCAAGTGCGTCGATGCTGGTGGCGACAGAAAGCATAAGCAGCTCCTTGAGGCGCAGGCTTTCTTCTTTTGGCGCTTCCTCCTGTGTATTCCTAACGGCCTCAAGCACCATTTTTCCGCCGATAAAACATAGCAGGGCAAATGCAATCCAATGGTCAAAGTCTGTAATATAACGGGAAAACTGTGTGCCTAAAAGCCAACCGATCAAAGGCATAAGCGCCTGAAAGCCTCCAAAGAAAAGCGCGATCAAAAGAGTGTATTTTTTATGAAATACCCGCATGTTCAGGCCTTTACACAAGGATACTGCAAAAGCGTCCATAGACAGTCCGACGGCAATAAAAAACAGCTCTGCAAAACCCATATTCAGACATCCTTTCAGAAAAATAAGCGGTGGTTTTTTCCTTTTTGCTTCAATAAAAAAAGACGCAGGCACGGCGACAGGCACCGTACATGAGTCTCATTATTTCAGGCAAGCCAGGCCAAACGGCCAGGATGTTGACTTGCCGCGTATGATTACGCCAATTACTCCCTCAATAACGTTTGTCTATCGTAGCAGATTTTATTGCATTTGTCAATCATTTGGCCCAAAACGGAAAAACAATTTTTTCGGCGAATAAAAAATTCTGTTTATTTAATCTATATTTACAAATAAAAGTTTGTGAATTATGCAGATGTGGGATAGATTGCAATTGGGACATCTGTAATATATACTTGACATAGGAATAAAAAATACTTTTTTGCAGCAGAAAATATTGTGGTGCTCCTAACAGGAGTACCACGATGTTTATATAGAAAATGGCGTTAAAGGAGATAGTTTTATGGTCAATGGTAAAAAAAGAATATGCAGCGCTGTGTTGTGCCTGCTTTTGCTGGCCTCGTCGTTTTTGTTTACGCAGGCCGGTGCAAGCCAGGCAGTCACAGAAAATACGGCGGTGCCGGCAGAGGATTACGGACTTGCAGAAAACATAGAGGACGGCGCTATTTTACATGCATGGTGCTGGTCGTTTGACACCATACGCGAAAATCTTGAAAATATTGCGCGGGCCGGCTTTACCTCTGTGCAGACCTCGCCCATTAACGCGTGCAAGGTGGGGGATAACGGCGGTATGCAGCTGATGGGCAACGGGAAATGGTATTACCATTATCAGCCCACGGATTATGTAATTGGCAATTACCAGCTGGGTACAAAGGCCGACTTTGAAGCACTGTGTGATGAAGCGGAAACATACGGGATTAACATTATTGTGGACGTGGTGGCAAACCATATGTCTTCGGATTATTCTGTGATTGCAGATTACATTAAGGAGCTTCCCGGCGGCGCGTTCCACCCGATGAATGGGATTTCCAGTTATAATAACAGGCAGGATTTTACCCAGAATTCCCTTTTAAGTCTGTGGGATTTTAACACCCAGAACCCGAATGTGCAGCAGCTGATTTTAAATTATTTAAAAGAATGTGTAGCGGCAGGCGCAGATGGCTTTCGGTATGATGCGGCAAAGCATATAGAGCTGCCGGAGGACGACCCCTCTTTTGCCAGTGATTTCTGGCCGGTGGTGCTGGAAAACGGCGCACAGTTCCAATACGGGGAAATTTTGCAGGGCGGCGCGGACTGGATTGATGTTTATGCAAACTATATGCATGTAACGGCGTCAAATTATGGCGGGATTATCAGAAATGCCGCGGCAAGCGCAAATTATGAAGTAAGCCGGATTGAGAATTACAATGCAAACGTACCGCAGAACAAACTGGTTACCTGGGTGGAGTCGCACGATAATTACTGCGGCGACGGAAGCTGGAGTATGCTGGATGAGCAGCAGGTAAAAGAAGCCTGGTCTGTAATCACGGCGCGCAGCGGAGGAACACCGCTGTTTTTCAGCCGCCCGCATGGAAGCAGCACTACAAACCAGTGGGGCGATAATCTGATTGGAGCCGCAGGGAGCGACCTGTTTAAGGATCCCGACGTTGCCGCGGTCAACAGCTTTCGGAATACAATGGCCGGGTTGGATGAAACACTGCGCAACCCGGGCGGGAATACCGGCGTAATTATGATTGAGCGCGCAAACCTGGGGGCAGTCATTGTAAACGCAACGGATCAGGCGGCCTCCGTTGAAACGGAAACGAAGCTTGACAATGGCATATATTATGATAAAGTGACAAACGAACCCTATGAAGTCCAAAACGGGACGCTCACCGGAACGATAGACGCGCACCAGATTTTGGTTTTGACAGGGGAAAAATCGCAGGTAAAGCCGTATGTATCTATTTCACAGCAGGGCGGTAATTTCCGTGAATCGCTGTCTTTAACGGTGCGGGCTGTTAACGCTGAAAGCGCTTCGTATACGGTTGGCGGTACAGAAGTGCCTTTTGAAGAAGAAGCGCAGTTTGAAATTGGCGCCGATATGCGCGACGGAGATACGGTGACAGTTACCGTCCGCGCTGAAAATGAGTTTGGCGTAACGGAAGAAACTTATACGTTTACAAAGCTTTCCTATCCTGTGTTGGAAGGCGAAACAGTCGTTTACTTTGACAACCAGTATGACTGGGAGAGTGTGTATATCTATATGTATACGGAAAATCCGCACACAGACAACGGCTGGCCCGGCGTGCCTATGCAGTCGATCGGGTCAAACATGTATGCGGCAGTGCTCCCGGCAGAGTATGAAAACAGCAGGGTCATGTTCAGCAATGGAAACGGCGCGCAGTACCCTGCGTCGGGTGAACCGGGGCTGGTAATTGAAAAGGGCCAGTGGATGGTTTACAACGGAGTCTGGGAGGATTATAAACAGTATATTACCCCGCAGGAAGAGATAAAAATGGGCGATGTAACGGGGGACGGTGCGATCAATATAGAAGACGTGCTTGCCCTGCAGTCGTATATTGCAAAGATGCGCACGTTTACGGAAGAACAGATTACAGCGGGCGACGTTACTTACAGCGGTGCGATTGAAATAGAAGATGTGCTGCGTATACAGCAGTATATTGCCCATATGATCGACGGGTTTGATAGGCCCTTATAAAACAGTTCAGAAAAGTTGGGGCCGGCGGTCTTACAGGCTGCCGGCCTGCGCGTTTAGCATGCAAAAAAGACGGACAAGGCATATATGCCTTGTCCGTCTTTGGAGCTGATAAGCAGATTCGAACTGCTGACCTCATCCTTACCAAGGATGCGCTCTGCCTACTGAGCTATACCAGCATAGGCCGGAAGAATGAAAAATGAATGATGAACGGCGCAATATAGAAAAACAATTTCTGCGTCTTGAAAAAGTTCATCATCCACCGTCATGCCGCCCGGCATTTTTGGCAGGGGCAGAAGGACTTGAACCCTCGACACGCGGTTTTGGAGACCGCTGCTCTACCAACTGAGCTATACCCCTATATGGATCTGCGCCGGCTGCGGCGCAGATAATATAATAGCATTTCAAAGCTTTTCTGTCAATATATTTTTTATAAGCCTGCCATGGCTGCGCCGGCCTTTCAGCAGGCTTTTTACATGGGATGCAGTTCCTTTAGAATACCGGCGATGACCTCGCGCTCGTCAAAATGGCGTTTTACGCCCCTGGTTTCCTGGTAGTCCTCATGCCCTTTCCCAGCCAGAACAATAATATCGCCCGGCTGTGCATGCTCTATGCAATACCGTATAGCTTCTTTGCGGTTGGGGATAACCACATATTTGCCGTCTGTTTTATGCATACCTACTTCAATGTCCCGTATAATATCCATAACGTCTTCAAACCGGGAATTGTCTTCTGTAATAACGGAAAGATCAGAAAGCTTGCCGGAAATTTCCCCCATTTCGTAGCGTCTGGCCTTCGGACGGTTCCCTCCCGCCCCAAACAGGGTGACCAGGCGGTTTGGGTGGTATTCCCGCAGGGTGGTCAGCACGTTTTCCATGCTTACGGCGTTATGCGCGTAATCGATCAAAAGCGTGTAGTCCCCCGGTACAGGGACAGGCTCGACGCGCCCCTTGACCGACGCATGATTTAAGCCGTCTGTAATAGCCTGTTTAGAGATAGGAAAATGGCGGCATACCGCGATAGCGGCCAGCGCGTTATAGACGCTGAATTTTCCGGGGATCGGCACGGAGGCGTCTAGTGCAATGCAGCCCTTTGTGCTGAAATGTACGCCCAGATACCCCGGCCTGTTTACAAGCCCGTCGTTATAGGCGATAAGGTCAGCGCGCGGGTCAAAGCCATAGGTTTCAACTTTACAGGTATGCCCTTCCAGAACACCTGCAGTGTGTGTGTCGTCTATATTGACAATGCCTGTTTTACATTGCCGGAACAAAAGTGATTTGCAGGCGAGGTATTCTTCAAGCGTTGCGTGTTCAGCACCGCCGATGTGGTCGGGGGAAAAATTTGTAAATACGCCAAAATCATAGGTCAGCCCGTCTGTGCGATGCCATTTCAGGCCAAGGGAGGAAGCCTCGATCACCATGCATTTACAGCCCTGGTCCACCATTTTCCGCATGGCCCGCTGGATTTCGTAGGATTCGGGTGTGGTGTTGTTTGTTTTATACACCTGGTCGCCTATGACAATGCCCAATGTGCCGATCGTTCCCGTTTTGATGCCCCCGGCTTCCAAAATGGAACGGATCATGCTTACCGTGGTGGTTTTTCCCTTTGTGCCGGTCAGAGCGATGGTTTGCAAAGAATTTGCCGGATGCCCGAAAAAGGCGGCGGACATAAAAGCCAGCGCCTGCCGTGTATCCTGCACGCGGACAACGGTCACATGGTCGGGCAAATCGACAGGGTCGCTTAGAACAACGGCGCAGGCCCCCTGTTTTACGGCAGATGCGGCAAATTTATGGCCGTCGGCTTCATGGCCTTTTAGGCAGACAAATACGCAGCCTTTGGCCGCCTTGCGTGAATCGTAAACGATGTCTGTTATTGGGATATCAATCTTGCCGCTAAGGCAGGTAAAGGCAACGTTTTTTAGTAAATCTGCAAGCTTCATAGCAATACCCCCAAGTCTGTATGGGCATACAAATTGTACAACCTGTGCATGTTTTAAAACAAAAAGAATATATTGTTAGTAAGGACATCGTATGGATAGAAGCCAAAACTTACAATAATACTATGGCATACGCCAAACCGTTTATGCCCGCGCTGCTGCTGTGCGCAACACAAAAAATGCATTTTGTTCAATTTATGGAGAAAGTCAGAGAAAAGCAGGCGGAACAATGTTATTATACACTTAAAAGAATTATAAAACAAGTCTTTGCAGGAAAAAGCTTGTTCGGAAGAAAAGAAAAGAAGAAATGAATTGGTAAAGATTCACAAGCCCAATTTATAAAAAATGCTGAAATGCTTAAAAAAAAAGGGTTAAAATTCAGTAAAGGGAAAATTTTGTGTACAAAATACACAAAATAGAAAGACAAATCTATCAATGTTAATAAAAATAAATAAAGATAGTTGCAATAAATAGGTGGCTATGCTATTATTGTTTCAGTGATTTGGGCACATTTTCCTTTGTTTTTGTTTAGAAAAAGCCTGTAAACAGGGTGTGCCCTTCCACAACACAAGTAAGCTTGTGTTTATATTTTATTTTTCAGAGAAAGAGGGAAACAAAATGTTCAGCAAATCAAAAAGAGTTGTTGGCGTTCTCTTAGCTGTGCTGATGCTTGCCGCTGTTTTCGCGGGCTGTGACGGAAGTACGGGCGGTACTTCCAGCGCTGGGGATTCCGGTACAAGCTCCGGCGGGAGTGCAACACAGATTGAGAGTGTCACGGTTGATGAAATGATGGCCGATGCACAGATCGCCATGGGCGACGAGGACAACGTTACACTGAAGGTTTGGTGCCCGCAGGACGCATTGGAAGTTTTTAAGAAGCAGTGCGATGCTTTTGTAGAAAATTTTAAAGAGCAGGGCAGGACCATTACGATTGAAGTAAACCCGCAGGGTGAAAGCGACGCGCAGGCGCAGGTTCGCACAGACCCGGACGCTGCGGCCGACGTATTTGGCTTTGCAAGCGACCAGGGGCTCGCACTTTTTAAAGATGAATATCTTTTAAAGGTTAATTTAAGATATGTTGAGCCTATCCAGGAAACGCATATGGAAGAAGCTGTAGAGACGGCTATGTTCCAGTCTGCAAGCGACGATCAGGCATATCTGTACGCTTATCCGGAAGAGGGCGCAAACAGCTATGCGCTGTTTTATGACAAAAGAATCCTTTCTGAGGACGACGTAAAGACGCTGGAAGGCATTATGGAAGTCTGCAATGCAGAGCAAAAGAACTTCCTGATGGAAATGGGCGACGGTTATTACGGCTGTGTGATCCCGTTTACGGGTGGCGGTACGCTTGACCTGGAAGACGATCTGGAAACACAGATCCTCAATTATGATTATGAGCAGATCGGCCCGGTTGCACAGGCGTTTAGTGATCTGTGTGCCACAAGCCAGTTCTTTAAGAACGAATCTGTTAACTCTACGATTGTTTCAGGCTTTAAAAACGGCACGCATGCGGCCGGTGTTGTAGGCGCCTGGAAAATTGCAGATATTGAAGGCGCTCTGGGCGAAAACATGGGCGTTGCAAAGCTGCCGACCATTAACGTAAACGGCGAAGACAAGCAGATGATCAGCATATACGGCTATAAGTATCTGGGCGTAAATGCAAAGACAGATTTCCCGCTGACAGCGCAGTCTTTGGCGTATTACCTGTCTGGTGAGGAATGCCAGAGGCAGAGAACCGAAGAGCTCCGCTGGGGCCCGTCTATTACGTCCCTGATTGAATCTGATTTGGTACAGAACGACGTAGCGCTTAAAGCGCTGTATGACCAGCAAGCGTACTCACTCCCCCAGAAGAATATTGTTACCGGCTTCTGGACGCCCACAGGCACCTATGCGGCTTATGTGGTCGATTCCACCAAGGAACATGATGAAGCAACCATGCAGCAGCAGTATGACGACATGGTTGAAGTAATTGAGATGGGTTAACGCGTTACAATCCATATGCTTTGATTCAAGCAGCCTGAGTTTTCAGGCTGCTTGAAATAGCGACAAGGGATAGGTATTTTATACATATTTAATGATTTATGTGTTTGATACTTGCTACATTTTGGACAAAGGGGAGTGAACCTATGAAGTACATTGATTACATCCAGTTAAATCCTTTTCAAAGAATGTGGTATAAGATAAAATGCTTCTTTATCAACCTGCCGGCAAACTTTGTAAGGTTTTTTAAATTTTTAGGATGTAAAATCGCGGCGTTCTTCTGTGCGATTGGCAGAGGGTTTAAAAATTACGGCGTGGGATTTGTAAAAGGCGACTGGTCCACCAAAATCTCTTATGTGATTATGGGATTTGGGAACATTGCGAAGGGGCAGATTATTAAAGGCCTGCTCTTCTTGGCAATGGAAGTTGGATACATATGTTTTATGGTGTTCTTTGCCTGGAACAACTATCTATCTAAAATTTTTACTTTGGGAACGGTCGCGCAGGTCAGGGAAATGGACTATGCCACCGGCGTAGAGGTTGTAAGAGCCGGGGACAACTCCATGCTGATTTTGCTTTACAGCGTTATGGCAATTTTTGTGACGGCTATTTTCTTTGCAATGTATATTACAAATATTAAGTCGTCTTTAAAGCTGCAGGAATTGAAAAAGCAGGGCAAAAAGCCGATGACGTTTATAGAAGATGTGAAGGCTTTGCTGGATAACCGTTACCATGTTACGCTTCTTTCCGTGCCGACGATTTTGGTGTGTACGTTTACGGTGCTTCCCCTGGTATTTATGATATTGATTGCCTTTACAAACTACGACGGCGCGCATCAGCCGCCGGCAAAGCTGTTTGAATGGGTTGGCTTTGGCAATTTTGCCGACGTTTTCTTTGACGAGCCAAGAAAGGCGCTTACCTTCCAGAACCTGGTGGTCTGGACCTTGATCTGGGCGGTGCTGGCAACCGTTACCAACTACATATTGGGTATGATTTTTGCTTTGATGATCAATAAAAAGGGGATTCGGTTTAAGTCGTTTTACAGAACCATGTTTGTTATGACCATTGCGGTTCCCCAGTTTGTTACCCTTCTTCTGATGAGCCAGATGCTGGCAGACAGCGGTGTGTTCAACGTGCTTTTAAGAGAGCTTGGCTTTATTGGCCAGCAAGATTATGTACGCTTTTTGACAGACCCCTGGCTTGCAAAGATTACCGTTGTGGTGGTCAATATGTGGATTGGTATTCCGTATACCATTTTGATTACGAGCGGTATTTTGATGAACATTCCCGAGGAGCTGTATGAAAGCGCCAGAATCGACGGCGCAGGCCCGGTGGTTACGTTCTTTAAAATAACCATGCCGTATATGCTTTTTGTCACCACACCGTATCTGATCCAGCAATTTATCGGGAATATTAATAACTTTAACGTTATTTTCTTCCTTACCGGCGGCGGACCGCAAAACAACAACTATTACAACGCGGGCGATACCGACCTGCTTGTAACGTGGCTGTATAAGCTTACCATGGACAGGAACGACTACAACCTTGCAGCAACGATCGGTATTTTGGTATTTATTATTTGTGCGGCGGTGTCACTTATCACATATAACTCTACCAAGTCTGCAAAGAGCGAGGAGGAGTTTTCATGATAAAAAGCTACAAGTTAAAAAGAAATATAAGCAACACGATTATTTATATTATTTTGACAGTCAGCTCTATTTTGTGGGTTATGCCGCTTGCCTGGCTGATCATGACCTCTTTCCGTGGGGAAACACAGGTGTATATCCCCTATATTTTCCCAAAGGAATGGACGTTTGACAACTATATTCGTCTGTTTACAGATACGTCGGTTGTCAATTACCCGCGCTGGTTCTTGAACACGCTCGTCGTGGCGGCGTGCTCCTGCGTGATTTCGACTGTGGCTGTTTTGATGGTCAGTTATGCGTTCAGCCGGCTGCGGTTTAAGTCGCGCAAAAAGTTTTTGAACATCGGCATGATCTTGGGCATGTTCCCCGGCTTTATGACGATGATCGCCGTTTACTACCTGCTCAAGGCCATGGGCCTGACGCAGAACCTGGTGTCTTTGATCATTGTATATTCCGCGGGCGCCGCGCTGGGGTATTTTATTGCCAAGGGCTTTTTTGATACGATCCCCAGGGCGCTGGACGAGGCGGCAACAATTGACGGCGCCACCAAGAACCAGATTTTCTGGAAGATTATATTGCCAATGTCCAAGCCGATTGTTGTATATACGGTTTTGACTTCGTTTACCGGCCCGTGGGCAGACTTTATCCTTGCAAGGGTGATTATGGGCGATAATATAGACAACTATACGATCGCGCTGGGCCTGTGGAAGATGGTCGACAAGCAGTATATCGACAAGTACTTCCTGAACTTCTGCGCGGGCGCGGTTGTGATTGCAATACCGATTACGGCCTTGTTCTTAAAGATGCAGAAGTATTATGTAGAGGGCGTTACCGGCGGCGCAGTCAAAGGGTAAGGCAAACATGTATAAGCTGGCAGAGGCGGCGGACTTGTTCTTCCGCCCCTGCCGTTTTGTTATATAAGGAGGATGACCGTGGCAAAAAAAGCTTTATGCCTGCTGCTTGTCTGCAGCATGGCCGCGCTGACGTTCCTTGCAGGCTGTAATACGCAGCCCCAGCAGGCAACGGCAGTTGCTTCAGACGATAAATACAGAAACTTTTATGAAATTTTTGTTTATTCGTTTTGTGATTCGGACGGCGACGGTATTGGCGACATAAACGGAATTACACAAAAGCTGGATTATTTAAACGACGGCGACCCAAACGGCGGTGACGATTTGGGGATTGACGGCATTTGGCTTATGCCGATTATGCCTTCGCCTTCTTACCATAAGTATGATGTGACCGATTATTATGACATCCACCCCGACTATGGTACGCTGGAAGATTTTGAACGGTTTACAGCCGAATGTGAAAAGCGCGGGATTGATGTGATTATTGACCTGGTGCTCAACCATACGTCCAGCGAGCATCCGTGGTTTATAGCAGCGTCTGAAGAGCTGCAGCAGGGAAAGACAGACGGCTACGCTCAATATTACAGCATGCCGGAGGACGGCGCGCGGGTTTCTGGCTTTAGCTACCAGTTCTTCCCGGGGACCAATTACTCTTACGAGTGTAATTTTTCCGGGGGTATGCCGGAGCTGAATTTGAGCAATGAAACCGTGCGGGAAGAAATTAAAAAGATTATGCAGTTCTGGGTGGACAAGGGGGTTTCCGGCTTCCGCCTGGATGCGGTAAAGTATTTTGATTCGCCCGACATGGACCGTGTGGAGTTTATGACCTGGCTTAATCAGGCCGGGCGGGAAATGAAAGAGGACATTTATTTTGTAGGCGAGGATTGGGACGGCAACAGCGCAATTGCCCAAAGCTACGAAAGCGGTATGGACAGCATGTTCAACTTTACGTTTTCCAACTCGGGCGGCAGGCTGCTTTCCGGTGTAAATTCGAAAAATGCAAAGAGCATCCTCAGCGCGGCAAAAAACTGGAACGATCTGCTGAAAAGCCGCAACGAAAACGCAATAGACGCGGTGTTTCTTTCCAACCACGACATGGCGCGCAGTGCAAACGCATTTAGCGGTAATTTGCAGGAGATGAAGACGGCTGCGGCGCTGTATATGTTTATGCCGGGCAATTCGTTTATTTATTACGGCGAAGAGGTCGGGCTGCAAAGCGGTACGGACAACGATGCTTCTTTCAGGATTGCAATGCCGTGGTCGTATGAGGGCGACAAGAGCGGAACGGTTTCGGAGCCGCCGCCGGGTGTTGTAGAGGAAAATGTAGAGCTGTGGAGCCCTGAGGAAAGCGCGGAGGAACAGCAGAAAAATGAAAACTCGCTGATGCAGTTTTACAGTAAGATCATCGATATTAAGCTGCAGAACCCGGAAATTGCCAGGGGTACAATCCAGGAGATTGTGGAAACCGACATTGGCAATGTGGCAGGCTATGTAACAAAATATGAGGATTCTTCTATTTTGCTGCTGCACAACCTTGGCGAGGAGGAGCGCGTGGTCGAAATATCGAAGGATTATCTGGATTACCAGGGGATCCGCGCGCAGCTTACGGCACTTGACCCAACCGGCACCGATGCCGACGGCAACAACGTTTATCCCCAGTGCAAGCTGGAGGGCACGACCCTGACAATCCCGGCAAGGACAACCGTGATCTTAAAATAAACGCTGCATGCGTTTTTTAAACAAAATGATGCGCCCGGCATTTGCCGGGCGCACATCTTTTTGTTTTCTTAAAACCTGTTTTTGTTTGTGCTCTATGTGGGTTTTTATCTTACCCGCCGGGTTTGTACGTTTATATACATTTTTTCTAATAAGCGTTGGTTCATTTCTTGTGGAAGAAACGAACCAAAGACCACAAAAAGGGGGGTTGCGATCCCCCCTTTTTTATTTGTCCCAAAACTTGCTTTTGTTTGCACTTTATGCGGGTTTTTATCTTACCCGCCGGCTTTCTGCGTTTCTATATCTTTCTTCTAAAAAGACTTTGTTCATTTCTTGTGGAAGAAACGAACCAAAGACCACAAAAGAGAGGGGGCGATCCCCCTTTTTTTATTTGTCCAAAAACCTGTTTTTGTTTGTGCTCTATGCGGGTTTTTATCTTACCCGCCGGGTTTGTACGTTTATATACATTTTTTCTAATAAG